>SAMEA104315436__coassemble_706_pt1 | contig 83492 bp, 72 predicted proteins | sample SAMEA104315436__metabat2_low_PE_043 | metagenome-assembled genome bin SAMEA104315436 (sample SAMEA104315436) | gut metagenome | biome: Monkey gut; feature: monkey-associated habitat; material: faeces | place: China | collected 2013
CGATGAAGTAAGAGTTATGATTAAGAAATTCACACCACAAGAACACAGAATTGCTCTTACGGTAAAAGATATGCCGAAAGCATAACCGAAGAATTAATCAAAACGATACGAAAAAGAGGGCATAAAAACCCTCTTTTTTGTTTGCTAATTTTCTATAAAAAAGTCCTGTCCCAATTCTATCTCCATATCCTTTATCAATAAGGATAACGGAATATTCAAAACCTCAGAAATTTTCCACAATGTTGATAATTGAGGGTCTCTTTTTCCTTGCTCGATAACAGACCATATAGACTTCGATAAATCAATTTCATGCGAAGCCTGATTTATCGAAAGATTTGCCCTTTCCCTGTACTTTTTGACAATACGAGCCAATACAAATAAGAATTTGTCTTTTTTATCTTGCATAAAAATTATTATTGTTCTAATATGAGAACAATATGTTCTCAATTAAGAACATTATTAAAGGTAAAAAATCATGCAATTAGTTAAACCTATTTTACTATTATTCTTTTTTGATGCATTAATATTGGGGATTTCGCCAATTCTTGCATTACATGATTTTTCGATAAAAACAATAATTTTATGTGCAATAAACATCATTACAGGTTTAGCCGTTTTATATTTAAAAAACAATTACACCATTCAAGAAATAGAATTATCAAAGAAAAGACTTTGGCTTCTTTTTGAAGGAATAATTTTCACGAATATTTTATTGAGCATATTCGCATTTGAAATTGTACTGCCCCCGATAAACTGCTTAATTTTTTTGATAAAAAACATTGTTATTTCATCAATTTTGTTAACTTTTAGCAGAATATCGGCTAAATTTTGCCAAAAATCAATTCAAAAAAATAAAAAATGTTTAATTATCGGAACGAACAAACGTGCATTGACTATTGCAGAAGAAATAAGAAATACACCTGCTTTAAAAATGCAGATTTTTGGTTTTATACAAGAAGGCGATGAAAATCTTATTTCGGATAAAGAAAACGTATTCAAAAATCCGACAGAAATTTATTCCATAATCAAAGAAAACGAAATTGAAAATATTATTATCACAGATAATACAAAATATCTTTTAAACATCCCAAAATGCGTAAAAATGTTCAAAATGGTCGATTTATATGAAAAAATCACAGGAAAATATTATATAGACGAAGAAAACATAAACGAACTTTTTTATTATTTTGAAAATCACAAATCAACAGTTTACGATTTTACAAAAAGAATCTTTGACTTAATAAGTGCTAGCATCATTGCGATTGTTACTTTTCCGATAATGATATTTATATCGTTAAGGGTATTTTTCACAGATAAACATTCGCCCTTATATACACAAAATAGAGTTACAAAGAACAATAAAATATTTAATGCATATAAATTAAGGACAATGTATATAAACGATTACAGACCCAATTCTCAAAACCTTAACGAAGCGGAAAATCAGGGAGAAGACAATCGTGTGATACCTTTTTGCAAGTTTGTACGGAAAGCACGATTTGATGAAATTCCGCAAATGATAAACATTTTAAGAGGAGAAATGTCAATCGTCGGACCTCGCGCCGAATGGGACGAATTGGTGAATGTTTACAAAAAAGAAATCCCATTTCACAGTTGCAGACATTGGGTGAAAACAGCATGGACAGGCTGGGCGCAAATCAATCAGGGACATTGCTTTGCAGGTGACAATGAACAAATAAAATTAGAATACGATTTATATTACATAAAACACAGAAACTTAATTTGGGAAATCGGCATTCTTATAAAAGCAGTTTTTATGGCTTTGGGCGGCAGACATGGCTAAGACCGTTCTTGTCACGGGAGGAGCAGGATTCATCGGTCAACATTCCGTAAAAGAATTGCAACAAAACGATTTCAACACAATTGTAGTCGACAGAAAACCTCGTCCGAAAGATTATCAAGGAATATATTTTCAAAACGATATAAACGATACAAACAATGTTGAGAAAATTTTTCAAGAAAATAAAATCGATTTTATTCTTCATTTAGCAGCATTACCCTCAGTAAGCGAATCTTGCAAAAATCCGCAAAAAGACTGCATAGACAATTATTTAGCGACTGTTAATATTTGTTCGATAGCAAAAAAATATAATGTTGAAAAGATAGTTTTTTCATCAACCGCAGCAGTTTACGCAAATCCGAAATACTTACCTGTTGATGAAAAACATCCGACGGAGTTTCTCTCGCCTTACGCAATTACAAAAAATGCCTCTGAAAATTTTATAAAATACAGCGGAATTGATTATATTATTTTCAGATATGCAAATGTATACGGAGAAGGTCAAGACACACAGGGAGAAGCAGGGGTTGTTGCTATTTTCTTTGACGAAATGAACAATAATTCTCAAGTTACGATTAACGGCGACGGAAACCAAACAAGAGACTTCGTTTATGTAAAAGACATAGCAAAAGCGAATACTCTGGCATTTCTCTCTAATGTAAAAAACGAAACAATAAACGTATCATCAAATTCAAGTACATCTATAAATGATTTATTTTGTTTAATAAAAAATGCAACAAACTATTCAAAAAAAGCAAATTATACAAAAGCAAGAATCGGCGATATAAGACACAGCATCCTTAATAACGACAAACTGATGAAATTGCTAAAATTCAAGCCATCTTCCAATTTGAAACAAAATATTGAAAATATGACAAAAGTATATTGCTAATACTCATTTTTGCTTGTGATACAATATACATGCGTATACACACACAGCAAGGAAACATTAACAATGTTAGAAAATTTTATCACATCTCACGGAATGATTATTTCGGGGGCGATTTTGGTTATTGCCTACATTTTAATCGCTACCGAAAAAATCCAAAAGTCCGTCGTTGCACTCATTGGTGCATCGTTAACCCTTCTTTTGGGCTTATTGCCATTTGACGGTTTTGTTAATTCGTCCACTCATCAATACGTGAAAGACGTTTTTGACTACATCTCTTTTGAAGTCATTTTCCTCTTAATCGGTATGATGATTATCGTTAACATCGCAAGCAAAAGCGGCGTTTTCAAATGGCTTGCTCTTAAAGTTTTGAAACTTACAAAAGGACATGCAAAACTCGTCCTTTTCACTCTTGCAGCCTTGACGGCAATCTTATCGGCATTCCTCGACAACGTTACAACAGTCGTACTTATGCTTCCGATAACTTTCGCCATCACTAAAGAATTTGATATCGACCCGATTCCGTTCTTAATCATTGAAGTTTTTGCTTCAAACATCGGCGGAACCGCTACTTTAATCGGCGATCCTCCGAACATCATTATCGGTACTAAAGCAGGATTGTCATTCCTCGATTTCTTAAACGAATTAACACTAATAGTAGCAATCATTTTTATCACAGTTGTTTCAATTCTCATTTTCCTCTTCAGAAAATCAGTTAAAGCAACTCCGGAAAAAATGCAATACGTTGCAAACCTCAACACAGACGGTGCAATCACAGACAAGCCGTTGATGATTCGCTCGGTAATCACTTTACTCTTAGTAATCACAGGCTTTGTAACGCACGATATCACACACATTCAAGCATACGTTTTCGCTCTCACAGGTGCAAGTTTCCTCTTGCTCTTTGAAAAACCGAAAGAAATCTACAAAGACGTTGAATGGCTCACAATCTTCTTCTTCGTAGGCTTATTCATTATCATTGGCGGTTTTGAAGCAAACGGCGGTATCTCATTCCTCGCGGATAAGTTAATCCAATTCACACACGGCAGCCTTGAAGGCTCAACAATGTTAATCCTTTGGGGTTCGGGTATTTTGTCCGGTATTATCGACAACATTCCTTACACCGCAACAATGGCACCCCTTATCGATCAGGTTCAACACACAATCGTATACACCGGTACAGGACATCACCCGCTCTGGTGGGCTTTGTCATTGGGTGCTTGCCTCGGTGGAAACTTAACAATCATCGGCGCAGCCGCAAACGTTCTCGTAAGCGAAAGCGCTGCTGCAAAAGGACACCCGATTTCATTTATGCGCTTCTTAAAATACGGTATTTTGACAACGTTCATCTCGCTCGTTTTAAGTTCCGCATACTTGTATTTGAGATATTTACACTAATTCTCATAAACATAAAAGACCGTTTGCCCTCAAAAGCAGGCGGTTTTTTATTGGTAAAACGCATTTGACACAAATAGTAGCAACAATATATTTCGACATTCAAAGTACATTATCGCGAATAAACATTGCGCCAACAAGCCAAAACACAAATAGTTGCAAGAAATAAAAAAGGGGCAATTAAGCCCCTTTTAAATCCCTAAATCGTCCTCAATTACTAAGCAATTGCCGCTCTTTGCTTTCTCTTGCTTACGAAACCGTTGTTTAAAGCGTAAAGAACCGCTTGAGTTCTGTCATTTACCTGTAATTTTTGGAAAATGTTATTTACGTGTGTTTTTACAGTTGTTTCACTAATGAAGAGTAAGTTTGCGACATCTTTGTAGTTGTGACCTTGAGTCAACATATCCAAAACTTCTTCTTCTCTTGAAGTCAAATCAGCGAGCAAACTGTCTGCTGCTGTTTGAGCCTTTGTTTCTTCCTTGAATGATTTTTGGAAGTATTCAAAGAAACCTGTTGTAAGACCTTGAGGAAGATAGATTTTGCCTTGCATAACTTCGTGGATTGCTCTGATTAATTGAGCCGAAGCCATAGTTTTTAAGATGTAGCCTTTAGCGCCGACTTTCATTGCTCTGAAAATCAAATCAGCATCATCATAAGCCGTCAAAGCGATAACTTTTACATCCGAGTTCAACTTTTCAATTTCTTGAATTGCAGTCAAACCGTCTTTTTCAGGCATATTCATATCCATCAAAACAACATCCGGTTGATACTTTTTGATGAGGTTGATTGCGATATTTGCATTTTGAGCAGCTGCAACAACATCAATATCATTTTCAAGATTGATAAGTTCACGAACGCCCATCAAGTGCTCATAATTATCATCAATCAACAATACTCTTGTTTTAGTATTAAATTCCGAACATCTTCTCATGGTTTTGTACCCCTTTTTGTTTCCCTGTCATTTACATTTTCAGAATACAATTTTTATATGACATTAACATCAATACAGGTGTCAAAATTACGGCATTTAGGCTAGAACGAGATATCTAAGCCTTAGGGTTTAGAAAACCCTAAAATGCGTGTATTTGTTGACCATTCGGATTTGAAGAAAAATTTGAATATACAATAAATCTATTATTTTTTTGAAAACAGATTAAAGAATTTTTAATTGATATATATGAAAAAATTTAGTAAAATATTTAGGAACAGAAGTTAATAAAAGAAAGTATTTTGGGGGGATATGAAAAAGTTTTGGAAAATATTTTCAATCGTAATCGTGACAATTGCCTTGTTAATAGGCGCTTTTTGCATAACAGTAGCGACTTGCGGAGACAAGATTTTATCTTATTACGCGGACAAAGTCTGTAAAGAAAAAGATTACCAAACCGCGTATCTTTTATATGACACTCTGCATCAATACAAGCCCGAAAATCAGGACTATTATTACAAAATGACAGAATGCCTTACAAAAATGCCGCTTTCTTATTCTGTTCAAAAGAAACTCGTTGAAATTGCCCAAAAAGATGACGGCAGCAGGGCGGAAGAACTTGCGACAAAGTTGATTTTGCGCTTCCGTGAAAGATTATATGAAAAATTCGGTGACAGTTACGCAAAAGACACACTCTACAACGGAATTGTTTTAAGATGGAGCAGAAATTCGTTCCCGTTGACATACACAATCATCGCGGACAAAAACGTTCCGCCATATTACACCTCTGCTGCGATAAGCGCATTTAAAGATTGGCAAAGAGAAAGCGAAGAGTTTGTATCTTTCCAACAGGTGAACAACGAAGTCAGCGCAAAGATTATCGTTCAATTCAGCGGTGAAGCCGACAGGGAAAATGCCGACCACAAAATCGAATACAAAGCGGCAATCACCAGCCCTGTAATCGAGAACGAACACGTCCTTAAAAAGATGAGAATAAACGTTCTTACAAAAACTCACACGGGCGATTTCTTTACCCCGCAACAAATGAAAACCCTTATGGCACACGAAATCGGTCACGCTCTCGGTATGTGGGGTCACGCAAAAGACAACCGAACAATTATGTACTATTCTCTCAGCAACCCTTATGATTACTACGAAAAGAGAATCGACACTTCATTAAACAAAAAAGACATAGCAAGCCTTAAAATTTTATACATAATGGCGCCCGACATCACGGACAATCAACAGGAACTTGTAAATCACGAACGATTTATCTATCCGCCGATGATTTTAAGCCCCATTGACAACACAAAAGCGAAAAAAATCGCAGAAGCCGTAAGAATGGTGCAAGAACACCCTGATGACATCGGCTACGCGCTTTCTCTCGCAGATGCTTACAATGAATGCGGAAAATACAAAGAAAGCCTTGATTTGATGCTTGAATTAACTCAAAAGACAAATGACAAGTCACTTTTGAGCCTTTTATATTACAACATTGCCAACAACTATTTGAGCATGAAAGATTTGTCAAAAGCAATGGAATACGCAAATATGGCGCTTGAATGCGCGAATACACCCGACAATCGTTGCCTCATCGCGTACATAAAATTCTGCGAAGGAAATCTTCAAGGCGCTGAAAAAGATTACATTCTCATTTTGAGGAAAAAACCAAACCACATCAACGCTTCCGTGGGTCTTGCAGACGTTTACATAAAACAAAAGAAATACGGCGAAGCACGAAAAATCCTCAAGCAACTTATCAGATATAACCCGAATGCCTTGGACGACAAGGCTCTGTCAATGTATAAAACTTACATTATGTTCTAGGATTTTTTGTAATAACAAATAACCTTGTCCGCGTACGTTTTTTCTTTGACGAGTTCAAAGCCCGTTGTGTCTACTTCAACAGAGACAGGCTTTTCGAGAGCGATAACACCATTTGTTGCAAGAAGATTTCGATTATTTATAACCAAAAGCGCTTTGTTGTACAAATCCGACATATAGGGAGGATCGAGATAAAAAACGTCAAAAACCTTATCGGTTTTAGCCAAAAATTTTATAGCATCGTAGTTGATAAAATCAATATCGGCACCGATTTTTTTGATATTTTCTTTGATTACTCTCGCGCTTTTCTTATCTATTTCAATCGCAGTAACAGAAAAGCCCCTTGATGCAGCCTCAAATGCCATTATCCCCGAGCCTGAAAAAACATCACAAAAACTTTCAAACTCACCAAGCGAGCCTAGCGAATTGAAAACCGCCTGTCTGATTTTTGACAAAGTCGGCTTAATATTCGCGAAATCTGCTGTCTTTATTGACAAAGAATTGTACTTTCCACCCGTAATATTCATTTTCAGAGCCTTATCACCGATTTATTCAACTCGCGCAAATACGAATTTGTCGGATAAACAATCACGCGGTTTTGCGCCTCAATAAACGAGCCGATGTTATTTTGAAAATGCCAAAGATTATTATGAATATATTTGACCTCAACAAGTCCGTCGGAAGTGTTTACATATCGAACAATCTCGCACCTTTCGAGTTTCGGAGAACAAAAAATTCCCTCAAAATCGTTATCCGAATTTTTTAAAATCCAAACCGTTGATTTTTTATCATCTGCCAAAATCTTATTAAGATAAGCATTTCCGACATTTTTCGGCAATTCATCATTCTTTCCTTTAAAAACTGTAATGACTTGCTTGTCAAAAAATTTATCGAAAGTTTGATTGCCACGAACCCTTTCAAAAACAACACTATTTGTGTCATTGATAATTCTTGAATTATCACGGTTTTTATAGAAGTTCCAGTCGGGCAGCAAAACATCAACCGCAAATGCAGATTGAGCAATCGAAAACACGATTAGTATTAAAACATTAATTAAAATTATACGGTCTTTTTTCATCTGCTTCTACGATTTCAAATTTTGAACCCAAAATCTTTTTAAAGATTTCACCGACATATTTTTCACTTTCAAAGTGACCAACCTCGAAAACAACAGTATCTTTTGACTCAAAAGCCTCGTGGAATTTGACTTCCCCCGTAATGAACAAGTCATAGCCGAGTTCATTGACTCTCGGAATTTCAGAACCGCCTGCGCCCGCGCAAAAAGCGACTGATTTAACCGAAGTTTTTTCGTTCAAATTAATAATTTTCAAACAATCCAGTTGAAGTTTTTTCTTGATATCTTCCTTCAAAAACTCCAAATCTATTGGGGTTTCGAGTTGTTTACCCGTAATAAAATCCTCGACCGCGGGACAAATACCAAAGCCGCATTTTTCAGACAAAGTATCCGTCGTTCCACCCTTTGCCAAGTCCAAACTCGTATGTGCGGAATAAATTTGAATTCCCGCTTTTATGGCATCCAAAACAGCCCCCGGTTCAATCGTTGTAAGAGGTTCAAATATCAACGGATGGTGTGCCAAAATAAAGTCACAACCCTTATCGGCAGCCTGTTTTACTACATCTTCGGTAACCGTCAGAGCGGTCATAATCTTTTTAAATTCAGGTTTTCCAAGATTTATTTGCCAGCCCGAATTATCCCACTTTGCCTGAGTTTCAAGGGGGGCAAACTTTTCCACCAATTCAATAACTTCTTCAACCTTTGGCATAATTAACCCTTATTTGCTTCGTAAATTTTTCCGACTTCTTCAACTGCCTGTTCCAAAATGTCGTTGACGACCTTGTAATCATAATGCTCGGACTCTTGAGATTCCAAAGCAATCGCCGCTAAACGCTTTTGGATAGCCTCTTCGGTTTCCGTGCCCCTTCCTCTGAGCCTGTTTTCGAGTTCTTCTCTCGACGGAGGAAGAATAAATATCAACACGGCTTCGGGCATTTTTTCCTTAACCTGTTTGGCACCTTGTACTTCGATTTCAAGCAAAATATTTTTTCCCCTATCCAAAACCTCTTGTATTCTGTTTTTATTAGTACCGTAAAGGTTTCCGCCAAATTCAGCCCATTCGATAAATTTGCCGTCTTTTACATCTTTTTCAAATTCGTCTCGCGTAATGTAAAAATAATTTACCCCGTGAACTTCGCCCTCACGCGGTTTTCGCGTAGTCGAAGAAACAGACAAAACCAAATTGTCAGCATTTTTCAAAAATTCTTTGATAATAGTGCCTTTTCCAACACCCGATGAACCTGAAATAATAAATAAACGACCTGCCATAAATGCTCCTTTTCCTCAATTATATCAGAAAAACGGCAAATAAAAATGCGACTCGAGAGCCGCATAAGTCAAGAAAGGAATGGTTAGACTATTAATTTAATTAAATTATTACATACGTTTGTTTACTATGCAAATATATGAACAAATATTAAGACTTTTTTTATTTCAAATTTGCTGATACAATGTAATTGCAAGTATTTTGAGAATTTTAAGCAGCCAAAAAATTTGCTTAACAATATGTAATAATTCACGGAGAAATTTATGAAAATCGGAGTCATCGGATTAGGCTTAATCGGCGGTTCAATCGTCAAAAACCTTGTGAATAGTGGACATGAGTTATATGCAGTAACCAGAAACGCCGAAACCATAGCGAAAGTTCAAAATAAGACAGAGGCATGTTCGCATGACTATTCGATTTTGAAAGATTGCGATGTTGTTTTTGTTTGCACACCAATCGGCAAAATTATGGAAACGCTTGATAAATTAGAGGGTATTGTCGGCGGAAACTGTATTGTTACTGATGTTGCGAGTGTAAAAGAATTTGTCACACACAAAAAACGTCCGTACAGATTTATTCCGTCACACCCGATGGCAGGAACCGAAAACAGCGGATACGACGCGGCTTTTGAGGAACTTTTCGAGGGTGCAAAATGGGTAATGACCCCGTATGATTATGACGATACGAAGATTTTAGAAAGTCTGATAAAAGAATTGGGCGCAACCCCAATCGTTGCTTCTCCGAAAGAACATGACGAAGCGGTTGCAATGATTAGCCATTTTCCGATGTACGTTGCGCAATGCCTGTATTCGGCATTTAAAGACAATCAATTGGCGATGAAACTTGCATCCAGCGGATTTAGAGACACAACAAGGCTCGCAATGACAGATTTGACACTCGCATGCGATATGTTGAACTTCAACGGGGAAAATATTGAACTCGCTCAGGAAAAATTTGTCCAAACGTTAAAGGATTTGAAACAAGGTAACTACCTTGAAAAAATAACCGAAATCAGCCATGCCCGCAGAAAAATGTACAACTCCGAGGGAAAGAATATATTGTAATAAAAAAGGCTCTAAACAGAGCCTTTTATTTATTCTTCAAATGCTTTTCTGATTGATTCTTCAAAAGGTGCTCGCAAAATCCCTTTTTCCGTAATAATTCCCGCAATCAACTCGTTAGGAGTGACGTCAAATCCGGGGTTAATTACGTTGACCTTTTCGGCGCAAATCCAGTCGCCGTTGATATGCGTAACTTCTTCCCTATTACGTTCTTCAATCTTAATATCTTTGCCCGATTTAATCGAACGGTCAATCGTCGAAAGCGGAGCCGCGATATAGAACGGAACGTTGTGATATTTTGCGGCAATTGCAACGGTATAAGTACCGATTTTGTTTGCAGCATCGCCGTTTGCGGCAATTCTGTCAGCGCCTGTAATTACAACGTCAATCATTTTTTTATTCATAAAATACGAACACATTCCGTCCGTAATCAATGTCGTATCAATACCGTCCTCAGTCAATTCCCATGTCGTAAGTCTTGCACCTTGTTGACGGGGTCTTGTTTCATCCGCAAAAACCTTAATCGTCGGATCCTTCGCATAAGCGGAACGAACCACGCCGAGAGCCGTGCCGTATCCGACGGTCGCCAAAGCACCCGCGTTACAATGGGTCAAAATCGTTGCTCCTTTAGGAACGATTTCTGCGCCGAAGTCGCCCATTCTCTTATTAATCTCGATATCTTCATTTTCCATAACAACGGCATTTTCGATAAGTTTTTGGGTAATTTCGTCAACCGAGCAATCTTCTTTCAAAAGTTCAATCTGTTTATCCACCGCCCACATCAAGTTTACGGCAGTCGGTCTGGAACTTTTCAAATATTCGCCTTTTTTGATAACTATTTTATCAAAATCTGCTCTGTTTTGAGTAGTTTTCTTAGCCTCAATTGCCGCCAATGCAACGCCATGCGCGCCTGCAATACCGATAGCCGGCGCCCCTCTGACAATCATTGTCTTTATCGCGTCGTACATCTCTTCGCAAGTTTTTACGTCGACAAGTTTAAATTCTTTGGGCAAAATTGTCTGATCTATCATTCTCGAAACATTATCAACCCATTCGATTGTTTTTATTTTTGATTCAAATGCCATTATTTTTTCCTTTTTTTTGAAATTTTTAAGTTTTTAAGTTTTCCCAAATCTAAAGAAAACTTCTGTGTTTTTTCGGATTTGCCCGAATTGAAAAAATATATCGAAGCAAGTCCAGAAAACGAATTCATCATCGCACACAAAATCGCAATAAACAAGATTAGCGTAAAACCTAACGTAAATCCGCTTTTCAAAATCATCGCAATACCCGTGAAATATGACTCTTTAAATATAAAAGAAAAAATTAACGACATTGGTAAAAACGTTATCGCAAATCCGATAAAAGTCATAAATCCCGACAAACCACCGTATGCCAAGCCCATTTGTTCATTCGGGCATACCAAATATCCGGAACGCTTCATAAGCGTAATAATTACGAATGACGAGCAAAAAATTATCATCAAAAATATCAACACGCCCAAAAACGGTACAAGTGCCGCAATTCCCGATGCTGCGCCGAATATCAAAGAAAATACCGACAAATTTTTAATATCGTCACTCATTTTAAACCTCATTGCTCCGAACGTGGCAAACCGCCATTGCTATTGCATCTGCCGTATCATCCAACGTCGGAAATTTTTCATATTTTATCATTCTTTTTACCATATCGGCAACTTCAGGCTTAGAAGCCTTGCCATACCCCGTAATCGCGAGTTTTATCTGCATCGGTGTATATTCAAAAATCTCAATCCCAGCCTTTGCCAAAGCCGCCAAAATGACCCCGCGACCTTGCGCTACGCTGATTACCGTCTTTTGATTTTTGCAAAAGAACAACTTTTCAACGCTCGCAACTTGCGGTGAATATTTTTCGATAATCTGCGTCAAATCCCCCAAAATTTCGCACAGTCTGTCCGCGTCGGACTTCTCCTTCGCCGTCTGAATAGAACCCGATGCAACCAAGTTGCACTCGCCGTTTTCAAAATCTACTATTCCATACCCCACAATCGCCGTGCCGGGGTCTATACCGATTATCCTCATAATTAAATAATAATGAGTTTGTCCGAAAAAGACAATTTCGGTAATAAAATATACAATTTATCGACTATTCCAAATCCGAACCGTTTCGATAAAATATAATCATGCTACAAAATCCAAACATATATAATTATATAAAAGATTCCATGATTAACGGAAAAGTTTGCAGGTTTAACAAGCCTACAATCTCCGTTTTCATAAGCGAAATCAGCGCAAACATGCCGATTTCCGTCAAACAAAACTACACGGAAATCGTAAAGTCGGCAACCGAAATTTGGAACAAATTTTCACCCGCAAAATTTGTTATAACAAACTCCCCAAACTCAGCCGACATCGTCGTAAATTGGGTCAAAGTCGGCATAAAATACGAAGGAATGTGCAAGTTCAGAAGCATTGTCGCCTCTGAAATCAAAGCAATCACAATAGAAATCGGGCTTCCAAATCCAAATTCGCCCAAAATTATCACGGATGAAACAATCCTCCATTCCGCCCTGCACGAATTCGGTCATGCCTTAGGTCTCGGACACGGCACATGCCCCGACGATTTAATGTTCGTGCCGCATCAAAAAACTCTAAAAGTTCCAAGCGAAAATGACCTTGAGGTTTTAACAATCCTCTACTCAAACCCCGTCGGAACTCCGCTTTCCCAAATTAAGCAATAAAAAAAACAGGCTCTTTTGAACCTGTTTTTCTGAAATTTCGTTTATCTTATGCGGCTTGCGCTTCTTCATAAGGTGATTCGGGAAGACTGATTGAACCTGACAAGATTTCTGAAACTAAGTCGTTTAACATTCCGTCCATTGCTTGTTGTTGTTCTTGAACCGCTTCTTGAACATTGATATTTGTGATAGAAACTTCGTTACCTTTACCATCTGTGAATGTATAAACCGATAATGAACCTGTTTCTTCTTTATCTGCAATGTATTCGGTTTCAACAGAGTCAACCTTTACGAACATTCCGGCATCTCTGCAAGCAATCTTCATTTCTTCAACATTATTTGTATCAATTGATTTGAAGAGGTTCATTGCTCTGGATTGAATACCGCCTGTCGTCTTATCGAAAGCATCAAGATTTTCAGGTACTTCTTCGTTGAAAACCGTCATACTGTCAAGGCGCTTCATAATGTCATAAGCGACACCATTCGGGAATATCTTCTTTTGAACGCTTGATAATAAATTTCCGTAACTGAATTCTGACATAATCTCGATCTCTCTTTTTCTTCTCTTGTATATATAAAGTATATACTCCTCGAAAAATTGCCATGTTTATTCTTGTTTATTAAGTTTTGTAAACATGCTAAAACATGCACCACACATGGGATTTAAAGAAATTAACAATCGAAAAATCGAAAGAAGAAATCGCCTTAAAATCAAGTAAAAACAGGGTTGATTTTCGACGAAAAATTATATGTAACAATTTGTTTACAGAAGAAAAAGAGGTTAGCAATAATTTTTTTTGACGATTTTTTCTAAAATCGGAGTAAGTGTAAAAATAACGGAGTTTAAATATATGCGTATTGCACCCGCTAGTGTTGTAAGTTTCGGAAATGCCCTCTCGACAAGACAGGAGCAAGACCAAAAGGCTTTAATTAAAGAAGTAAGACATGCTTTAGGGCATGATGATGCAATATCGGTCGGCAAAATTTATGCCGCAGGAAATCCTTCGGAAGAAGGTCAAGACACAGGTGTCGGTAAGATTAATTCAAAAGAAACCGTCAGAATGTGCGAATTGTTACAAGTTTATGCCGGCGCAAATGCCATTAAAAGTTTTCCCGCAGGTCAATTAGGTTCAAGACCCGCATACACGAGCCAAGGTTATTACGGCTCATACCAACGTTCGGCTATGACTTTGGGTGAAGATAACATTAATTTGTTCAATCTTACAAAACCCGAATACGGTTCAATTCTTCCCGAATCAGAAGCAATGAAAATGGTTCACAGTCACAATGCTCACATTGTCGGACAAAACAAAATTGATTATGACAACGAATTAAACAGACAAGACCCCGAAAACTATCCTATCAACGAACCTTTAAAAGTTGCTTTCAAAAACTTTAAAGAAATGAAGGCTACACCTGAACTCCAACAATTAAGAAAAGAATTTGACGCATATAAAGTTCAAAAAGAACCCGTTGATATTGACGATATTCAAACAAGAGCCGCTCTTTTCCCGACATTGAGAAAAGAAAACAAGTTAGACTTTTTCAAAGGTTTCGACAAAGACCCCAACATCAGAGCACAAAAAATGCCTGAATTTGAACAAATGAAAAAAGACCATGCTGAAGAAATCGAATTCTTCAAGTTCAAACAATTCATTGCAGAAAAAGAAGTTGCAGGGGCTAAGAAAGAATTAAACGACAAAGGTATGGATTTATTTGTCGATATGGCAATCGGTTTCTCTTGGGCAGAAGAATGTATGTATCCTGATGCATTCCTCGACGGAAAAAACGGAAACAAAGCATCTTTGGGATGGGGACTTCCCGTTCTCGATGTTGAATCATTGACACAAAAAGATGATTCTCCCGCTCACAAACTTTTGAAAGACAAAACGGCGCTCAACTTGATGAGAGCAGACGGCATCAGATTTGATGTAGGTTGGTCTTATGCAAAACCGTTGTTCGACAAAGGAAACGGCATGCAACACCTTGATGCAACTTCAAAAATTATCAAAATGTTTGAAGATACAGCAACAGAAATCAAGGGTAAAGATTTTGACCAAAGAAAGTTAGTTTACGAATTTGACGCAAACAGCACAGATTTCGACTTACTCAGAGATAACAAAGTTCTTCAAGAAATGAAGGGCATGGTTGTTCTCACAATGGTTGAAGAAAGAAACGACGCTCAAAACATCGGTTGGAAAAACACAAGTTTCTTGAAAGAACAAGTTGGTTTGACTGACGACAAAATGTTAATCGGTACAAACAACCACGACCGAGAAAGCGTTATCGAATGTGCAGAAACTCCTCAAATCAGAGAAGAAAACGTAGGCGCTTTGATGAGAGTATTCAACACATCAGACTGGACTCTTTTCAAAGATAACAACAACGTAAACGAAAACAACAGAAAGTTCACAATCGGTAAATTCGCAGAATGCTTCAACGTTAAGAACCAATTCACGTTCTACAACGATGTTCTCGGCAGACGCGACAAGGTTGATACACATTGGAAAGCACCTGTTCAAGACGAATACAGATGCAGACTTGAAAGAAATTACGAAGAAAACTACCACAGAGCCGTTCAAGACGGTTACGGTTTGAACCTTATGGAAACTTACAAGTTCATCATGGAACGCAAAGGTCTCGACAAGACAATGCCCGAATTATTCAACAAAGTTAAAGCATACGGCGCTTACCTTGCAGAAAAAGGCGGAATCTTCACAAGAGAACAAGCTGATGAAATTGAAGCAAAAGAAGGTTACAAGAAAATAGGTTAATCATTACAATTCATAACTCAAAGCCCTCAAAAAGAGGGCTTTTTTATTATTTCATCTTAACTGTTTTTATTTCATGCGGATTGAAATACAAAATTCCGTTTGTCGGAATGTTCTTTTCCTCAGTCAAATCTGTTTCAACAGGCAGTTTGTTTCCGCACTTAATCGTACATGCCTCGCGCTCATCAGAAGCATTTATGAGCCTTAAAACGAGTTCGTCCTTATCTGATTTTTTGATAACTGAAACTTTGATATTTTTATTATCCGATGTCACAAACTGTTTTGACGGCATATTTGACTGAACCAAAATCGGCGCGCTGAAATATTCATCGCAAACCTTATACAAATCATCGGCTCTGTCGGCAAATGAGATTGCAAATTCTGCCGAATTTTTGCCCAACATTCGCAATTCAGGCGTTTCAATCGGCGGACCGGCAGGTGTTCCGCGAGAAGGATTTTTCGGGTATGAAATAATTCCGGTCGAGCGCAAAAGCGTCAAAGCCAAATCGTTTTTGCAAATTTCAACCTCATGAAGTCCGTCCGAAATCACTCCGACTCCTTGGCACCAAACGAAACGGTTTATCGGCATCGTATTCGTCTTTAACTCAATTCCGCGCGGAGCGGGAATTTTGTCATTCAAGTCATAATCCGGGTCAAATGCTCGTTTCACAGTTTTTGTCAAATCCTCTGAAATCGTTTCGACGATAGGATTTTTTAGAGCGAAAGCCACTTGAAGTTTGTGATTTTCGGATTTATTCACGTAATCCGTTTTAAATTCCGCAAAATCAGAGTCGGATTTCAAAAGAATTGTCATTTGAATTTTATGTCTCGGAGCAATCAGCGAACGACGTTTGTCCGTTGAAGTTTCGGGAATTTTAATTTCAAAATCGACAATCGCTCTTGCAAAAAGTTTCTTGCCCTCAATCTTAACGGATTTGATTTTTGCAACGACCTTTTTGTCGTTTTTAACGGGGGCGAAATTGTAACTGTCCCCGACATCTCCGACATCCGTAATTTTGATAAAATCATGGTAAATCAAATGATTTTTCTTATCCGTGACGTTAATTTGATTGTTTTTTATCTCAATCACAAGGTTTTGATTTTCGATAAAATGTTTTCCGACCTTTATGTCCGAAGCATCCGCGATATCGTGCTTTGTAATATTTTTCAAAGAAAAAGCATCGACGTTTTTCAATTTAACCGCATATTTGCAAATATCCGTATAATCTTCCGTTACGGGAATTTTAGCCGTATTATACAAAATATCGTCGGAAAATCCGCGCTTTTTCTCAAGCAAAACCGCCTTCAAATTCGACGGCAATTTCTTATCACTCCAAATTGTCGCAACCCCATTGAAGTCGCTGTTTGAAAGATTTATCGCGGAAAAACCTTTTTCGGTTTTCAAATCTCTTTCGCAACGTTTTCTCACACCGTCCGCAATTTCTTCAACCTTTTCGTATCTCGTTAAAACTTCATGGTTTACTTTGTCCGTATTGCAGCCGTAAATACTGTCGTGTGCGTGATTTTTAATCAACGTTTTATAAGCATAATCGAGTTGCTTTTGTCTGCTCGTTTTGCCGTAAAAAGTCGAGTTCACCGCGTCAAACATTTCGGCTTCATTGAGTTTGCGCTCACATCTCGCATTCGCCTGCTTAATGTCGTTTCGGGAAGAATAAACCCCTTGCAAAATAAAGTTCAAAGAATTATTCAAAAATTCGCCCGAAACAGCCGTTCTCTCTTCATCTTTGATATTTTTAAAATACTCAAAAGGTTCAGAGATAACGATTTCGTACTCGTTTTTATATTTTTTATTAAGCATTTCGATTTGCTTTTTCAAATTATCGCAAGCCTTCAAGTGATCGGCACCTATCGGCAAAAGCACATACTCGCCCGACTTTGCGGCAATTTTGTCAATATAACGTTTCAGAGCATCAGCCTTTTTGTCAAAATCCATATCCGACGACAAAAAGTCGTTGAAATAACCCTGAATTAAATAAGTCGTTTTAATGTCCTGCCACAACAAATCGGCATTCAAGTCACCCAATCCGCGCCACAGGACGGCTTTATCAAGATTTGCCGCTTTTAAAATCTCGCTCATAGAAACGCAATGACCGAACGTATCCGACAAATATGCCAAAAACTCTTTATTACCAAGTTCTTTTGATTTTTTTATGCCAAAGTATAAATTTCTCAAAAGGCTTTCGCCCGACGTCAAAAACTGGTCTGCCGAACAATAAAACGGTCCGACAAAAAATTTCTTCTCGGCAATCAACTTCTTAATAACATCAACCTTTTCGGGGTAAATTTCAAGATAATCTTCGACAGCCGAAATCTGCCCGTCAAAATAAAATACGGGCAATTCTCCTTTTTGAAGTTTCAAAATAATGTCATCCAAAACTTCAATTAATCTTAAACGGAACTCTTCAAATTCGCGGTACCACTCTCTGTCCCAATGAGTGTGGACGTATGCAATAATTTTCTTCATTCTTCAAGTATAGTATTTTTTTCAAAAAAATACTATACTCCGAATGTCCGTTTTAATAAAAACTAAATTTCTTTTTCTCTTTTGTAATTTCCGAGTAACACGGCAATTTTATCGCGATATACCGCGAAAAATACACCTAAACCGACTAACAATATTGAGTTAGCCATTATTAATTGTGTTAATTTTGTGTTGTCCGCCATTGTAAAATGGATCATTACTAATGCACATGTTACAGAAAGTACACACCAAATGGCGACAAACGCCGTTGCACTTCTTTTCATGCAAAACCTGCTTTCCTTTTCTTTTGGTTTATTAATTCTCTTTCATTAAATTTCTACAAAAAATAGATGCTCAATGCTGACGGCCACGTCATGTGTCCGATGAAAAAGTATGTACATTTGAAAGCATTATAGTTAACATACCTACATTATAACACGATAATATGTTCTTTCAAGCCCCCCCTATTGCCTATACAACATTTAAAGTAATAAAAAACTTTTACTCTGCCATAAAAAATGCTAAAATGAGCACATGGAAAACTACTCGAAATTATCAAAAATAATACTTGGATTTGTAGGATTTGCGTTCCTTTTCCTGATTTTGCAACAAATCATAATCAATCCTTTAAAAATCGGCCGCGACTTTTCCCCCGATGATATAAACTGGGACGACCCGATAATTTACGAACGATACATAAAACACAAATATTTGATAAATCACATAAACGATTATGACTCATTCATAATTGGCGCTTCCGCCGCATCAAACATCAGACCCGAAAACCAACTCGGCGGAAAATGGTATGCCTACACGGGCGCTTATATGAACCTTTTTGAAACAAAAAGATTTCTCCAAGAAATCCTTTCAAAAAGACAAATTAAAAATCTGATAATTACAATTAGCGACGAAAACCTCAAAATCGACGAAATAAGTTCCTACAAAGAAATCTGCAATGTTCGCCCCGGGTTTGAATACTATCCGCTTCCGCAATCGTTAGAAGAAAAATTATTCTACTATTCCAAAAACTTTTTCTCACTCCCGACTTTGAGCATAATCCAACGAAAAATTGAAAGCCTTCAAGCACAAAATCAAGACTTTCAGCCCAAACCCATAAGCGAACTCACTCAAGAAGAAATCAAAGAAATGCTCCCCGTTTCGTCTTTGGAAATTCTTCCCGAAAGATTTGAAGAAATAAAAGAAATCAACGACCTCGCCAAAGAAAACAACATCAACATAATCTTTGTCTATATCCCCGAATACATAAAAGTCTACAATGTCGCTGCAAAGAAAAATATTGAAAATAAAATAAAAATCGCAAAAATTGTTCCGTTCTACGACTTTTCTGGCGCAAATGAGATTAACAACAATCCGAAAAATTATATGGATTTAATCCACTTTAACGACGAAGTCGGAAACCTCGTTCTCGACAGAATTTTTAATCAGGACAAAAATAATCCGCCTAAAATTAAAAACTTCGGTAACTACTACAAACTCAATCAATCCGACATAACAAAATAAAAAGCCGTCTGCGAAAGTATGAAGGAGAACACAGACGGAACATACAGTCAAATTATTATTCGTTTTCTTCTTTAATATCTAAATACACAGATAATCAAGTTTTGTTTATTGTTAGGCATTCCTAACATAATTAATTATAGCAAACCATTTTATTTTTACAAGCATTTTGTTAGGCTTGCTTAACATTGATTTACAAATACAATCAGTTCACGCGTAAAACTGCCGAACCATTTTTATTTTTTGAAAAGAATAGCACGCAACAAAAAAGAGCGGCGCTTTCGCACCGCTCAATTATCAGAATTAAATTATTCTTCTTTTTTGTCGTCTTATTTTTCGACTTAAGGAGTTTCAGCGTCTGCCTTCGGTTCTTCCTTAACTTCTTCCGCCTTAGCATCAACAACGGACTCATCATCGACAGTTTGGAATTTAATCTTCTTATCTTCAAGTGTAAGAAGGATTTTCTTACCTGCCTTGAACTTGCCGCCGAGAATTTCTTCTGCCAAGCCGTCTTCGACTTTCTTTTGGATAAGTCGTTTAAGCGGTCTTGCGCCGTATGCTTCCGAGTAGCCGTCTTCTGCGAGGTAATCTTTGACTTCTTCCGAAACTTCGATTTTCAAGTCTTGTGCTTCCAATCTCTTGAACAAATCTTTGAACAACAAGTCTACGATTTGTCTGATTTCGGGTTTTGAAAGGTGTGAGAATACGATAGTTTCGTCGATTCTGTTGAGGAATTCGGGTTTGAAGGATTTCTTCATTTCTTCCGTAACAGTTTCTTTAAGACGTTCGTACTTATCTTTTGATTCATCGCTTGAAACTGAGAAGCCCAACTTAGAACCTGTTGAAATCATACTTGCGCCGACGTTTGACGTCATGATGATAATCGTATTCTTGAAGTTTACGTGTCTGCCCTTAGCATCAGTCAAACGACCGTCATCGAGAATTTGCAACATGATGTTGAATACATCAGGGTGTGCTTTTTCGATTTCATCAAAAAGAATAACCGAATAAGGTTTCTTTCTGATAGTTTCGGTCAAGTGACCACCGTCGTCGTAGCCGACATATCCCGGAGGTGAACCGATAAGTTTTGCAGTCGAATGTTTTTCCATAAATTCTGACATATCGACTCTTATCATGTTGTCTTCCGAGCCAAATACCGCTTCTGCCAACGCTTTTGCAAGTTCGGTTTTACCAACACCCGTAGGACCTGCGAAGATGAAACTTCCGATAGGTCTGTTAGGCGCTTTCAAGCCGACTCTAGCACGTCTGATTGCCTTTGAAATAGCAACAACCGCTTGGTCTTGTCCGATAACTCTGTTGTGCAAAGTTTCTTCCAATTTAAGCAAGCGTTCGCTTTCGCCTTCCGTAATCTTAGTCGTCGGGATGCCTGTCATCGTGCTGACAACTTCGGCAACTTGTTCCGCAGTTACGGTCGGTTTGTTCGCTTCGTTTTCATCGCGCCATTTTTGAGAAACTTCTCTGATTTTTTCTTTCAAATCAGCCTCATCATCTCTCAAGTTTGACGCAGTTTCAAACTCTTGATTTCTGATTGCTTCTTCTTTGTTCTTGATAACTTCCTTGAGTTGTTTTTCAAGTTCCTTGCCTTCTGGAGGAAGTGTGCTTGTTTGAATTCTAACCTTTGAGCAAGCCTCATCAATGATGTCGATTGCTTTATCAGGTAAGAATCTGTCCGTAATGTACTTATAAGAAAGTTCTGTCGCAGCAACGATTGCTTCATCAGAAATATTCAACTTATGGTGTTCTTCGTATTTGTGACGCAAACCTTTGATAATCTCAATCGTATCGTCAACAGACGGTTCTTCAATCGCAATCGGTTGAAAACGTCTTTCAAGCGCAGGGTCTTTTTCAACATACTTACGATATTCATCGTTCGTTGTTGCCCCGATAACTTGAATTTCCCCTCTGGACAATGCGGGTTTCAAGATATTCGCCGCGTCGATAGCACCTTCTGCCGCACCTGCACCAATCAATGTGTGCATTTCGTCAATTACAAGAATTACGTTTCCTGCGAGTCTGATTTCGTCCATAATCTTTTTAAGACGTTCTTCAAATTCGCCTCTGTACTTAGTACCTGCAACCAAAAGACCCATATCGAGTTGAATAACTTTTTTGCCGTCCAACAAGTCGGGAACTTCCGAGTTTACGATTCTGATAGCCAAACCTTCGGCAATCGCTGTTTTACCGACACCCGGTTCACCCAAAAGTACAGGGTTGTTCTTCGTTCTTCTTGCAAGAATTTGAATTACACGTTCGATTTCTTTTTCACGTCCTACGACAGGGTCAAGTCTTTGTTCCGATGCCGCAAGCGTCAAATCCGTGCCGAATTCGTCAAGCATAGGTGTTTTTGTTTTTCCGCCAGGAGTAGCAGCAGATGATGAAGAACTCGATGATGAACCTGCCGTAGCAGTTCCGCCATTTTTAACTTCACCGAGCATTTTTACAACATTTGTTCTGACTTTATTCAAGTCAACACCCAAATTTTCCAATACTCTGGCTGCAACGCCGTCGCCTTCTCTGATTAAGCCGAGAAGTAAGTGTTCCGTACCGATGTAGTTGTGACCGAGTTGACGTGCTTCATCCCAAGAAAGTTCCAACACGCGTTTTGCACGCGGTGTAAACGGAATTTCCACAGCAACAAAGCCTGCCCCTCTGCCGATGATTTCTTCAACAGCCGCTCTTGCGTCTTTGAGTGTTACACCCATTGATTTAAGAGTTTTTGCCGCAACGCCGGTATTTTCACTTATAAGCCCCAACAAGACTTGCTCCGTTCCGACAAAATTATGTCCCAAACGGCGTGCTTCCTCTTGTGCAAGCATAATTACTTTAATTGCTTTTTCTGTAAATCGTTCAAACATATTTTTTCCAATTTATCAATTTTACAATTATTATTTTACAACAATAGCGGTCGATTGCAAATAAAATTTATAATTATTTAATTATTTGATGTTTGCAAGCAATTTTCTGGCAGGATAATATGTCGGAGAAATTTCCAAAACAGTTTCAAGCGATTTAATCGCAGCAGGTCTTTGGTTTTGTGCCATTCTGAGTTCCGCAAACAAAAAATGTAATTCCGTATCGTCAAAAACCACGTCTTTACCCGCTTGCAGAAATTTTTCCGCCAAATCCAAATAACCGTGATTTAACAAAACTCTGCCCGTAAACTTATAAACTTCGGGATTAATGTCCGCAAAATATTGGATACTGTTTATCAAATTTTCCGAATACTTTAAAAACTTCAAACTCATCAAAGTATCCAAGTCGCATTCGTAAAAATTTCTTATTTGAAAAAATGTCGGAATTCTCGTCTGTTTTTTATCAAGATATCCTGAAAGAGCCTTTGCCCACATTATAAGCGGTGATGAGTCTTCCAAAGAATTCCAAATCATATCCGCAGCGTGCTTTTCGCCTTGAAACAACTTACAATAGCCGTATTCGACAAATTTATGCAATTTTTTAAAGAGCATTTCCGCTTTTGCATACTTTTTTTCGTAAAAAAGTACACGGGCAAGCATCAAAAGAGACTCGTCATCTTGCCTTTCCTCGCAGAGTTTTTCGGCAAGAGGATAGTCCTTTTGCTCATAAATGACTCTCATTATCATATTTTTGTTCATTTGGTTATCTGTCTTTTTTGCTGTCAAAGCCTAAGTCGTAATCACCCATCATTGAGTTCATCATCATAGTCTTGATTAATTCGGGGTCGAGTTTCTTACCGTTTCCGTCACCCGACTTTGCTTGTTGTTCCTGCATCAACAACAACGGTAACATTTGATTGAAAGAATCATTGTTTCTGTTATTGTTTCCGCCAAACATCATTGCCATTTCTTGAGATTCTTTGTTCAAAGAATAAAACTCTGCCATTTGTTTATAATAATCGTTAGGTTTGCTTTCGTCTTTCTTTGCATCGGGGGCAGCAAATGTATAGCCTGCCTTGCTCAAAGTTCTGACGGCATCTGCAATTTCTTTGTCGGAAATATCGTTCAATGCGAGTTTTTCACCTTGCACAACTTCCGAAGCGTCACTTGTTTGAGGTCTTCTCGGTTTTGAACGTTGTCTCAATTCAGCGTTTACACGTTCTTGTTCCTGTTGCAATTTAACGTCTTGAATAACCTTGTTTGCTTCAGGGTGAATGTTTCCTTCTTTCTTGTATTGACCATGAATCATCATATCAATATCGGATTGTTCTTCCGGAGAAACAACAGGTTGTTCAGCACCTTCGCCACCTTCACCGTTTTCGCCGCCTTCACCGCCTTCAGTATTTTCGGGGTGTTCTTTCTTTTCAAAGAAGCCTTCGGGATCGGCAATTAAATTATTAATATCATCAAGTGAAAATTTTTGATATTCACAATGCGTCATACCTGCGTTCATGCATCTCGTTGCCTGAACGGCATAAGATGAAAGCACGGGTACGCTGTTAATCGATGATACTTTTTCAAACGATTCAATCGCTTCGTCTTTCATGCCGATTTTCATATAGGCAATTGCTTTATAATAATATGCTATCGCATTAGACGGGTCTTTTTCGATAAAATCGTCCAAAGACTGAATGCATCCGACATAATCTTTAGCCTTATATTTATTTATCGCAACTTTAACTTGGTACGGACAATTTGTTCCGTCAGCAAACGCAGGAACCGTCATTCCCACAAGAATCGCTACCGTTGTTAATAATTTACCTGCAAATTTCATATTATAAATTCCCATTTGTTATTTAATTATTTTTTCGCCTATATCAAGACATTAACAATCCTATTATATACAAATTAATAATAATAAACCTACTTTAATTATATTATTTCATCCTTTATCTTCTCTTATGCCCTTTTTTATTGGTTTTCATTCTTCAAAATCCTTGCCACAAAAAAATTTTATAGAAAATTTACTCATCTAAAATATGTATATTTAATTGTTAAGGTATATTAATTTTTGTTACAATTGTATAATATAATATGTAAGTGTTGAATATATTTTATTGAGCGAGGACAAAATGAAAATTAAGATTAAAGAAGCCGTAAAAAAGATGAAAGGCTGGAGTTTATACAAATTAGCGAAAGTTTTAAACCTTCCTCAACAAACGGTATATTCTTGGGCAAGCGGCAGAACACAACCTTCTTATGAAAATATGGACAGATTATGTGATGCTTTGGAATGTTCTGTCGGAGACCTCTTTGAAGCGGAACCTGTTCAAGAAAAGTTGAATTTAGTCGTTAACAGATAACGATAATTCGTATATAGCAGATTGGTAATGCAATTTGCCAAACAATAAAAAGGTCGGAATTAAACCGACCTTTTATTTTTTTATTATCTTTCTTCTTCTTTTTTAAGTTTTCTGTTCATCAACTTTTCAAGAACTTCTGAGGGAGTTATATCAGTATAAACAGCCTCGTAAATCGCGCTTGAAACGGGGGTTTCAATGTTCAATTTTTTTGCAAGTTCGCAAACCGCTTTTGAAGTTTTTACCCCTTCTGCAACAGAGCCTAATTCTTTCAAAATATCGTCAATCTTTTTGCCTTTGCCGAGCATTGAGCCGACCGTATAGTTTCTGCTCAAAGGACTTGAGCAAGTTGCAATCAAATCGCCCATTCCCGATAATCCGTACAAAGTAGCTGGATTTGCACCCAAAGCAACGCTGACTCTGACGATTTCCGCCATACCTCTCGTAAGCAATGCGCCGCGAGCGTTATCGCCCAAGCCCATTTCGCCCGCAAAGCCCGATGCGATTGCGATTACGTTTTTCAAACTTCCGCCGAGTTCTACTCCGATAACATCCGAGTTTGTATAGAGTCTGAATTTGCTTGAAACATTTAAGCATTTTTGTGCATAAAGCGCTTTTTCTTCGTCCTCGCAAGCAACACAAGCCGCAGTCGGCAAGCCTGCCAAAACTTCTTTTGCCAAAGTCGGTCCAGACAAAATTACGGGTTTAACATTCGGCAATTCCTGCTTGATTACCTCTGACATTGTCATCAACGACGGCAATTCAAGCCCTTTTGAAGTATTTACCAAAATTTGCTCGTCACGAAGTCCGACTTCCGCAAGTTGCTTTGAAACCGCTCTAATCCCCGAAGTTGCAATAACCATAAGGATAAAATCCGCATCACAAACGGCTTTTTTCAAGTCTGACGTGATTTCGGTTTTCTTATCTAGTTCCACCGTAACGGGTTTTGTGGTTTTCTTTTCGTTACGAAGTTCGTCGGATATATCTTGCTCTCTGCCCCAAACACAAACTCTGTCGAAGTTCGGAGTCAAAAGTCTCGCAAGGGTTAAGCCCCAACATCCGGGACCGAGTACAGTTAATTTCATTCTTTATTCCTCACAATTAAATACTTTTCTGACTTCTTCTCTGTCGTCAAAATGTATTGTTTTATCTTTTAAAATCTGATAGTCTTCATGACCTTTGCCCGCAACAAGCACAATGTCTTCGGGCTTAGAAACCGTTTTCAAAAGTTCTATTGCTTTTCTTCTGTCCGATTCAACGAAAACCCTTTTGGGATTTACCGTTTGAATGCCTGCCATAATATCCGAGATAATCAAATCGGGATCTTCGCTTCTCGGATTATCGGATGTAACAACGATTATGTCGGATTTTTCATCCGCAATTTTGCCCATTTTCGGACGTTTTGTAGCATCTCTGTCTCCGCCGCATCCGAATAGGCAAATCAATCTTGAATTTTCACCTTTCAATTCAGCAGCCGCTTTAAGCACGTTTTCCAAGCCATCGGGAGTGTGAGCGTAGTCGACAATAACCAACGGATTTTTGCAAACCGCTTCAAATCTGCCCGCAACACCTTTTGTTGCTTCCAAAACCTTAATAATCACGGGAATTTCTACCCCGTTGACATTAGCAGCGGCAATAGCAGCCAAAGTGTTGTAAACGCTGAACATACCGTTCAATTGAAGATTTACGGGATATTCTTTTCCGCCGCAAGTCAAGGTGTATTTTGCACCGTGCATCGAGAAAGAAATATCCTTTGCCGAATAATCAGCTTCTTTTTTTACACCGTAAGTTACGACTTTCACGCCATTCGGAACAACCGAAATAAATCTTTCGGCATATTCATCATCCTTATTAATAACCGCGAAATCACCGTCTTTCAACCCTCTGAACAAAATCGCTTTTGCTTCAAAGTAATTGTTCATCGTTATATGGTAGTCCAAGTGGTCTTGTGTCAAATTAGTCAAAACAGCCGTGTTCCAAATAGTTCCGCCGACTCTGTTTTGTTCTAAAGAGTGCGAACTTACTTCTGCCGCAATGGTCTTGATACCTTCATCCGCGGCTTTTTTCAACAAATGTTGAAATTCTGGCGCCTGCGGAGTTGTATGTTTTGCCTCAGCGTAATCGTCCGTACTTTTAAATTTGTAGCCCAAAGTGCCGATAATACCGCATTTTTCGCCTGATGCTTCAAAAATCTTTTGCAACAAGTGAGTTACGGTTGTTTTTCCGTTTGTACCCGTAACACCAATCATATTAATATTTTTAGACGGGTATTCATAATATTGAGCCGCCAACTCTGCAATTTGATGTCTTGTGGATTTTACCTTAATTTGAGGAATGTCAATCGGAAGTTCTCGCTCTGTCATCAACGCAACAGCGCCTTTATCCGCAGCCATTTGCGCATAATTGTGACCGTCTGAATTTTCGCCGACCAAGCAGACAAAAATATCGCCCTTTTGCGTCGTTAGAGAGTTATAAGATATTCCCGTAACCTCTGTTTCTTTAAAATTAATACTTTCAGCATTATTTATGCCTTCAATCAATTTACTAAGTTTCATTTTCAGCTCTTTCAATTTTTTCTTTTACGATTAATTTTTCCTGAAGAATTGTTCGCAGACTTCGACAGGGTCTTTTTAACCTTTTTCAATTCTTCTTTTTTATCAAACTTTTTAGGCGGTTGTTTTACGCTTTTTGACGAACCGCTGACTTTTTTGTCCTTATTAGCGCTGTTTGAAGTCTTTACGCTATGATTGTTTTCCGTTTTTGCCTTTTTGGAAAGTTGCATAAAATGAGCCTTTTCCTCTTCCAAATCAGGCAAAGGTCTTGTACACGGTTTAAAGCCTGAACCTTCGGATTTATCGGATTTCAAGTTCATAATTCTTGCGACTTGTTTTGCGACTGCCGCAAAGACAGGAACCGCAACTGTTGAACCCCAAATTTCCCCACCTTGTGCAGAGTCGACGATTACATAAATTACGACCTGCGGGTCAGAGGCGGGAAGATAGCCGATTGCTGAGGTATAAAGTTTACTGCCGTCCCCTTTTGCGAACGATTTTCTTGAAGTACCCGTTTTAGATGCGACCTGATAGTTCGGCAAGTTCAACGGCAATTTGGTTTTTGCGGTACTTTTTGTCAAAAATTCCGTTACCAAACGTGCCTTTTGAGGATCCATAACCCTTACTTTTTTAACGTGTTTCGGAAGTTCCTCGTCGGAATATTTAATTACGTGCGGAGTTATTTTCAAACCGTCATTTGCAATAGCCGCAACGGCAGAGAGCATTTGAACCGCAGTAACCGATGCGCCGTAGCCGTAGCCCATTGTTGCGTGTCTCGACATATCCCACTCGTCAGGTCTCGGAAGCAAGCCGACCGATTCACCTGGAAGGTCTATACCCGTTTTTTGACCGAAGCCGAACTTCCAAAGAACGTCGTAGAACTCTTTCGGCGACATCAACATAGCAACCTTCATACTGCCGACGTTACTTGAGTGTTGGAACAAATATTCCATATTGATATTTCCGGGATAAGGAGTTCTGAAATAGTCGTAGTTCGTAATCGTCCATTTGCCGATTTTTGCCTTACCCGTATCGTTTACGGTAGAATTTCTTCCGATTTTTCCGCGTTGAACCGCAGCTGCAACAGTCAAAATCTTAAACGTTGACCCCGGAGGATAAACATCCGATAACGACCAATTTTTCAACTGATTATATGTCGCGTGAGCAATTTTATTAGGATTGTAATTCGGATAAACTGCATAGCCCAATATCTCGCCGTTATTGGGGTTCATAACAATTACCGCACCTCTTAAAGCGTGCTTTTCTCTGATAATTTTTAACAATTCCGTTTCGCAAACGTGCTGAATTGCAGAATCAATCGTCAAAGTAACAGTATGTCCGACTGTCGGAGAGGTGATTTTTTCGGGGTCTGTACCGAAGTCATAGATTACGTTTCCGCCCCTTGTCGTTTCTACAACGATTTCTTTATCAACCTTTTCGAGTTCCTTTTTCATTGTAAGTTCGACACCTGCCGCGACATCGGCTTCGGCATTATAATAACCCAAAATATGTGCAGCCATTGAGTCTTGCGGATAGATACGATTATTTTTTCTGTCGGAACTGATTTCTCTGAGTTCCAAAGCCGCAATGGCTTCCGCAGTCTGTCTGTCAGCCGCTTTTTTCAAAAGCACGATACTGTTCGGGCTGTTTATGAGTTTTATAATTTGGGCTTCGCTCATTTTTAAAGGCTTTGAAAGTTTTTTAGCCAATTCTTGAGGGGTATTGTCCTGATATTGCTTATGAAGATAGATGTTGTAAGAAATTTGGTCAGAGGCAAGTTTTATGCCGTTTCTGTCCAAAATCGAACCGCGCATTACGAACTTTTTCGTAGTTCTTTGGTTTTTGGCTTTTTTACCGTAATGCTTGATATCCAAAACCTGCACGGAGAACAAATAAGCAGCAAGAAGTAACGCAAAAAATGTAAAGGCCAGTTTTAACCAAATCAGCCTTTTGTTAAAAGTTGAAATTCTGTCTGTTTCTTTTCTGTTACTGCTCGCCATATCGGCATTCCCAAAAATCAATTGATTATTATTCTGCAATCATACCATACAGCCGAAATAAAGAAAAAATGTTAATCATTCTTAATCACAAAAGGGCTAGAAACCCAAAGACCATCTGTAATAATTTCTTTCGTTTTTCACTTTTTGGGTTTTCAAAGGAGTAATCTTTCTTCTCGGGTCGATTTCAATAACCTGCTTTGCGGTATCCAACTTACCCGAATTTCTGACCAAAGCCTCGATATTATTAAAAGACAGCAGTTTATCCAATCTGTTTTGCAAATCCACGTTCTCGTTATTAACCTTGCTGGTTTTCTTACTCATATCGGTCAATCTGACTTGCAAGAGTGTCGTAATGTAGTAACTGAGGCACATTACGGTCATAATAACGACAAGCAGCCAACAGAGAGATTTATTCAATCTCGAAAGGGTGTGCGGTCTGTTTTGCATATATTCTTCGGGGGTCAAAACAATTCTCCTGCTTACTTTATGACTCTTGCGTATCTGAGTTTTGCGGATCGTGACGGCGGGTTTATTTTCAATTCTTCCTCTGATGCCGTCAAAGGTTTTTTGGTCAGAATTTCCAACTTTCCATCCTCATGAAATCTCGCGGAGTTATCTCTGAAAAAGTTTTTCACAATTCTGTCTTCCGCAGAATGAAAAGTTACTGCTGAAATTATAGCACCTGTTTCCAAAAATGGCAGAATGTTGCTTAATGTATCTTTTATATTTTTCAATTCGCCGTTAACTTCTATCCGAACCGCCTGAAAAACCCTTGTTGCAGGGTGGATTTTACTTTTTATTCTCGGAGTCGAATTAATTATCAAGTCGGACAAATCCTTCGTCGTTTTCAAAGGATTATTTCTCCTCGTTTCGACAATAGCCTTTGCAATCCTTTTAGAAAATCGTTCTTCCCCATATTCGCTGAAAATTCTCACCAATTCATCTTCCCGATAAGAGTTAATCACATCATAAGCCGAAAAATCAGCGTCTTGATTAAATCTCATATCCAAAGGGGCTTCTTTTTGAAACGAAAATCCGCGCTCGGAACTTGTGAGTTGGTGAAAAGATGCACCGAAATCATAGACGACTCCGCCTGAAATCTTTTCAATCCCGTTTTCGCTCAAATGCTTATTAATATTGACGTGAGAATCTTTTATAATCGTAATATTTTTATACTGTTTCAATCTCTCTGAAGCAGCCGCGATAGCGTCATTATCCACATCAAAAGCCAACAATTTTCCATTCGGTTGAATTTTTTGCAAAATCAAATCCGAATAACCTCCGCCACCCAAAGTCGCGTCGACATAGGTTTTTCCGTCCGCACACTCAAGCGCGTCCGTAGCCTCTTTCGCCATTACGGGATAATGTTGAAAATCAGCCATTACTCGTCAATCTCAGCAAGTTTTTCGAGTTTCAATTTTTGGTCGTGTGCAACCAACAAGTCAATCAACTCATCCAAATCGCCGTCTATAACCGTCCAAACATTAAGGTTATGGTTAATTCTGTGGTCTGTCAATCTGCCTTGCGGGAAGTTATACGTTCTGATACGTTCCGAACGATCGCCCGTACCTACTTGAGAACGTCTCAAGTCCGTAATTTCCTGCATTTGTTTTTGACGTTCCAAATCGTACAATTTTGCTTTCAAAATCTGCATTGCACGTTCCTTGTTTTGCAACTGAGAACGTTCTTCCGTACAGAAAATCATAATACCTGTCGGTTTGTGATAAAGTCTTGCAGCCGTTTCAACCTTGTTAACGTTTTGTCCGCCTGCGCCGCCCGAACGTGCAGTCGACATTTCGATATCTTCGGGTCTGATTTCGACTTCAACGTCGTCTACTTCCGGCATTACGGCCACCGTTGCGGTAGAAGTATGTACTCTGCCTTGTGATTCTGTTTCGGGAACTCTTTGAACTCTGTGAACGCCCGATTCGTATTTTAATCTGCTATAAATGCTGTCACCCTTAACAGAGATGATAACTTCCGATACACCGCCCATTTCGGATTCCGTTTTGGAAAGAATTTCCGTCTTCCATCCGCATTTGTCGGCATAACGCAAATACATTCTCATAAGGTCGCCCGCGAAAATGTTTGCTTCGTCTCCGCCTGCCGAACCTCTGATTTCAAGCATAATGTCCTTGTCATCCATCGGGTCGCGAGGAAGCAAAAGCACCTTCATTTTTTCGGAATAATCTGCTATTTTCGCTTCATTTTCAGCGATTTCAGCCTTTAAAAAACCTCTCATTTCTTCGTCTGTTTCACCGTGAAGAAGTTCTTCCGCATCTTTAATTGCGTTTGTTGCTTCTTGCCATTGGTGGTAAAGTTCAACGGTTTCTTCCATTGACTTTCTTTGCTTTGAAAGGTCGCGAAATTTATTGTAGTCCTGAATAACTTCGGGTTTGCTCAAGATTTCCCCGAGTTCAACATATTTTTCTTCGATTTTGACTATTTTATCAAGCATTTCTTCCATTAGTTTTATCCTCTTTGAGCCTTACGTCCGCAAGATTTGTCTTCATCACAGAAACCGAGTCTTTCGCATTTTGGAACCAAATATTCCTTCAACCACGGCTCGCTCTTGACAAGTTCGTCACACATCATTTTTACCAAAACTCTGATTTCCGCTTGCGCTCTAGTGCAAAGTCTCAAGTTTGCAAGGTGAATTAATTCTCTCAAATTTAAACTCGCAACCATTGATGTCGCCGTTGCATTCGGCAAAATAAATCTCGCATCTTCCGCAGGAATTCCTTTTTCCGTCAAAGATAAATAGAAATCGGAAATCTTTGCCATAAATTCGTCAAACTCTTTTTCGAGTTCGGGATTTTTCGCGATTGTGGGAGGAACAATATAGTCAAACTGCCCTTTTTCACGAACGTATCTTTGCGACTTTTGCGAAAATGACATGTGTCTGTGTCTGACAAGCTGATGTGAACATGCTCTGGAAATTCCGCTGATAGCAAATGACACCTGAACATGCTCAATAGTGCTGAAATGACCTGAAGATATAACCTTTCTGACAAGGTTGAGAGCCTTTTCATCATCTTTGGCATTATCGCAATTGTTAATGTCATTCGGAGAATCTGCCGAATAACAAGTTCTGCATGCCGTATAGATTGTTCTCAACATATTGTCGGGCTTGGATATTAAACTAACTTCGGGTTTAACCTTGTGATCTGTCATTTCAACCTGCTTTTTATACACAAATACCCGCTAATAATGCGGGCATTTCAAAAATGCCGCCGTTAAGCGACATTTTACAATACTTATTTTTGTTGATAACGTTTTTTGAATCTTTCAACACGACCTTCTGTGTCAACGATTTTTTGGTTACCTGTATAGAACGGGTGGCAATGGTTGCAAATTTCAACCGTAAGACCGTCAACTACCGAGCCTGTTTCGATTTCGTTACCGCAAACACATTTTATTGTTGTTTTTTTGTAATCGGGATGAATATCTTTTTTCATGAGTTTGTCCTCTACTGTTTTTGAAATTCTTTCAAAAGAATTATAAACGGCTAAAAATATAATATCAAGTATTTGTATCAATCTTGCTTAATAAATTTTTTTCGAGGTGTTAAAAAGATAAAAAATGTGGTAATATGTTCATGTCTTATGTAACCAATTTTAAATTAAAATCGGAGTTTACAGATGAAATTCAAAAAAGCGATGTCGCTCTCAGAAGTTGTAGTTTGCCTTGCCGTAGTAGGTGTTTTGGCAATGATTTTGGTACCTCTTTTGACAAAGACGACAACGGGAAAAGAGAAATTTCTCTATAAAAAAGCAATTAACACTATGCAAAACGCAGTATCTGCCGTTATGAACGACAATACCGTTATGAACTCATCAAACTTCTGGCCGGAATTGTCGAGTTCGGGGCTCGATGTTCGTGATGCGATTGCTCAAAAAATCATTTTGGACGGAACTGTTAACAACAGCGCGAACGGAAATTCATCATTTACAAACCCTGACTTCGTTTCAAGCGACGGTATGATTTGGTGGGGCTTGCCGACAAGTTGGGAACAAAATAACGCAGGTTCTTCAAAATCATATTATGACGTATACGTTGACGTTAACGGTGAAAAAGGCTTGAACCGTTCGTCGGATGACTTGGCTTCAGACAACTCGGAAAAAATGCCTGACCAACTCAAAATGCGTTTGATGAGAGACGGTCGTGTAATCGTTCCGGCATACGATGCAACGTCAGGTAACGACTGGTCGTTTGAAAACGAATATCTCAGTTCAAATTCACCGACAAACGATACTAAAAAATAATTTTTTCAAAAAGACTCGCCGAACAAGCGGGTCTTTTTTTTTGCAAAAAAACTTTCAAAATCCACCAAAAATGGGATTATTATTTTATTTGAAAATCTTGTTTTCAAATATGGGTTGTGTTATCATTAGCCATAACCATTCATTTTTGATGAAGAAAGGATAATTTAATGGAAGCAAACGAAAAACAAGCAACAATCGGTATCATTGGCGGAACCGGTTTCTACTCATTTTTTGAAGGACAAGAAACAAAAGAAGTAAACATTGAAACTCCTTACGGCAAACCCAGCGATATGATTACTATCGGTAAAATCGGCAACCACAAAGTTGCATTTTTGCCCAGACACGGTATTGACCACAGATTTTTGCCCCACACAGTAAATTACAGAGCAAACGTATGGGCTTTGAAATCTTTAGGCTGCGACAGAGTTATTTCACCTTGTGCAGCAGGCAGCTTCCAAAAACACATTGAACCGGGTTCATTCGTAATTCCCGATCAATTTGTTGATTGGACAGACGGACGCAAAAACACTTTCTTTGAAGGACCTATTTGCATTCACCCGAGCGCAGCAGATCCTTATTGCCCCGAATTGCGTAAAATCGCTATCGAAGCGGCACATGCTCACAACATCCCCGTTCACGAAACAGGTACGGTTGTAACAATCAACGGTCCTCGTTTCTCAACTAAAGCGGAATCTCAATTCTTCACAAGACAAGGTTGGGATGTTGCAAGTATGACACAATTCCCCGAAGTTCACCTCGTTAGAGAACTCGATATGTGTCCTGTTACAATCGCATTAATCACAGACCACGACTGTGGTTTGGAAGGTGATGTTGAACCGGTAACACACCAACAAGTATGCAAGATTTTCAACCAAAACATTGAAAACCTCAAGAAAATGCTTATCACGGTTATCGAAAACACACCTCTCGAAAGAGAACATTGCAACTGCATGAACACAACTAAGACGTCATAGTTGTAAAAAAATTCAAATCGCTGCGGGAATAAGTTTTCGCAGCGATTTTTAATAATAAAGGAGTTTATTTTGGGCATAATCATTTACAAAAGCGTAGCATATCTTTTTCAAGCAATTTTTTTCATTTTGATTATAAGTTGCTTTTTAACTTGGTTGCCCAACATTGAATGGTATCGCCAACCGTTCAGATTTTTCGCTGATTTCAGCAACTTTTTCTTTGCACCTTGCAGAAAAATCGTTCCTCCGATTAACGGCATCGACCTTTCTCCGATTGTCGCATTTATCTTGCTCGGAATTATCGAAAAAATCGTTTTAGTCATTTTGATAAACATTTTACCGTTGGCGTAAACCACCGATATTTAAAACATTCTGACTTTTAGCCGAAGAAAATCATTGTCTTTGGAGGTTTTGTCACGCTAAATTGAGGTCAAAATCCAAATAAATTTTCTGAAAAATTTTGCAACCAACATAAGTAAAAAACCGATTGAAAAATCGTAGACGGACTTAATGACGCTTTCAAACAAAAGCCAATCCATTATGTAGGTAAAATTTTCGTGTCTGATAACGGCAACCAAAAGCATATAAACCAAGCCCAAAACATGCACGGTTAAAACACCGAAAAACGCTGCTTTCAAAAGGCTGAATATCGAATGGTCTTTGTCAATCAAAAATCCTGCAATCAAAACTGCCGGCAAACAAGCCAAAATATATCCGAAAGTCGGTTCAAAAACATAGTTCAAACCGCCGCCGAGTGCGAATACAGGCATTAAAGTCAATCCGATTATTATGTACAATAAAACCGAAGTCAAACTGCAAGCAGTTCCCAAAAGTGCAACCGAAAATAAAATTACGGGAATTTGAGGTGCGTAAAAGTACGCTTTCAAGGCAAACATTTCGCCCTCTGGGAACAATGCGGGATGCATCATGACCTCGATAAAGTGAAAGCAATTAATGACCTTCAATCTTGTAAAAGTTCCGACGATAATCAAAACCGTCATAAACGCAATGAGGGACAATATGCCGACCAATCGCAACGGAGAGTAGCGACTTTCGGGCTTTTCGGGTTTTAATTGTTGCATAAATTCGTCTGTCATTGTCCGACCCTTGCGTATTGCTCCTTCAATTTTTTGTAATTTGATTTAAATTTATCATACCAAATGTTTTCGGTAAACATTATTAAGGCATCTTCATTATTGTCCTGATAATATTTTTTTCGCATACCGATTGTCGAAAAACCGAACTTTTCATAAAGCGATATTGCAGGAACATTGCCCGCGCGAACCTCCAAGGTAACGTACTTAATCATTTTTTTGTAACACTCGTCGATTAAGTCAAACATCAGAAAAATCGCGGTTCCTCTTCTTCTGAAAGCAGAATGAGTTGCGAAAGTTGTAATATGTGCTTCCTCTAAAATTTGCCAAAATCCGTAAAATCCGATGATTTCACCCTGCGGGGTCATTGCGCATTTGTAAGTCGCCAACTTGTTGGCAATTTCGTTTTCAAAAGACTCCTTAGACCAATGATGATTAGGATAAGCATCTTTTTCGATGTCCATAATTTCATCAAGGTCAATCTTTTCAATATCTTTTATCAAAAGTTTCGTCATAGCAGAATAATTGTAACACGTTTAGATTTTCGTGTCAGTTTTTTGTAAAAATTTTCAATTCTTTAAAAATTGACGTATAATAATTATCAGATTAAGAGGACGAAATATGAAAAAAATTGTTTTATTATTAGCATTTTTAATAGTTGCAAGCCCCGTTTTTGCCGATGGAAGCGAACTTTCCGACAAAGTTAAACCTGATAAAAACAGCGCAAAAATTCAAACTCCAACCGACAAGGAACTTCAAAAACTGCTTGATGAAAAGGCTAAATATGAAGCAAAAGAAGCCGCAATGCAGGCTAAAATAGAAAAGCGTCAAGCTGAAATTAACGCTAAAAAAGCCGCTAAACAACAAAAAATTCTTGACGATGCGGCAAAAAAAATGTCCGAAATCGACGACAAACTTCTTAAAGAAAAAATTAAAGAAGATAAAAAAATCGAAAAACGAGAAGCAAAACTTGCCGAAAAAAAAGCAAAAGAACAGGCTAAACTCGCTGAAAGAAAATTAAAACAAGAACAAGAAGCGCAAAAAATTCTTGCAGAAGAAAAAGCCAAAGCGACTGCAAAAAAATTGCAGGAAGAACAAGAAAAAGAATTAACCGAACTTGAAACTGCAAAAAATGAAATTGAAGACGCAAAACAAGAAGTAAAAGAAGAAATTACGGAAGTTAAAACAGATTTTGAACAACCCGCCGTTTTGACCACCGAAAAAACAGAGGAACAAACAGAAGTTCAAGAATCTTTGGTAAATAAAGCCGAAGTCACCGAAGAAAAACAAGAAGAAAATATTCTCGAAGCGGTTGAAAAAGTTCCGACTCAAAAAGCCGCAGACCCCGAAGAAGTTCAAGAAACACAAGAAGTTCAAAAGGCACAAGAAACTCCTCAAGTTCAGGAAGTTCAAGCAGCAAAAGAAGTACACGATATTTATCAAGAACCCGTTGTTTCGGAAACGAACCAAACCGTTGATTTAACGAACGAAAACGACTTTGTAAGAGAAGATCAGGTTTTATATTATGACAGCAAAAAAGTCAAAGAATACAAGAAAAAACTCAAATCAAACGGTTTAAAATTCAACAATGAAACGTTTTTGAAGTGTGCGGAAACAAACCAAACCGAAAACGTTGAATTATTCCTTCTCGCAGGAATGAAGCCCGACGTTCAAAACGCTTCAATGACAACGCCTTTGACTTGGGCAAGTTTCAACGGCAATTTTAAGATGGTAAAAATGCTTGTTGAAGCAAAAGCGAATGTAAACGCAGTCAACAAGGACGGTTTCACCCCGTTGCACGCGGCGGTGGAATGCGGCAATCCGCAAATTGTCAGATACCTTTTGCAACACGGCGCAAAGGTAAATACCGCAACGAATTATGACAAGACAACACCGCTTCACACGGCTTGTTTTAAGGGTTATATTGATATTACACAAATTTTGGTCGTAGCGGGAGCAGACGTTTCCGCAAAAGACATTCACGGTGTAACACCTGTAGCGATGGCTTCTTTCTACGGTAAAAAGGAACTCGTTGCTTATTTGAACGCTAACGGCGCAAAACTTGACGTTCAATCAAAAGAGGGTGAAGAATTGACTGAAGCCGCCATTGCAAGCGGAAAGACCGAAAATTTCGACACATTGATTGAAGCAGGTGCAAACGTTAACACGAAAGACAAAAACGGAAAAACAATGTTGATTGCAACTGTCGAAAAATCCAACACCGCACAAACGGCAGAACTCATCAAAAAAGGTGCCAACGTCAATGTTAAGTATACTTACGGCGAAAACAAAAACTTTACACCGCTTATGACGGCAGTAATCAAAAAAGATTTGCCGACAACAAAACTTCTTTTGGAAAACGGTGCAAACATCAACGAAAAAGAAGACTTAACAGGCGCAACCGCTTTGCAAATTGCCATTTTGTCGGGAAATGAAGACATTGTCGCAACCTTGCTTTTCAACGGCGCTGACTTGAATGTCTCAAACAAACTCGGCTTTACCGCAGCAGACTTGGCTCTTGCGAAAAAAGACGGTTCACTTTTGAAAAAACTTACCTCACACGGTGCGTTGTTCGGCAAGAAAACGGGCGGAATCCTTGCACCATACGGTTGCACGATTACTTACAATCAAGAAAAAGACCTCTACTCCATCAAGCCGCAAGAAGCCTTAAATGCGCTCAAAAAGTTTGAAGAAAGCGAAAACCCCGAATACGACGAGTATATGGAAAAATCGAACACTTTCAGAACAGAAAGAGGTTTTGTTCTTGACAAGCACGCTTACAAAATCTATAAACTTTTGTTTGAGTCGATATAATGACGAAAAATGCCTACATTCACATCCCTTTTTGCAGAAGAAAATGCAACTATTGCTCGTTTGTCTCGTACCCGAAACTTGATGTCAAAAACGACTACGTTGCAACGCTTTTGCAAGAAATAGAGGCTCGTTATCAAAAAGAAAAACTCAACACGCTTTATATTGGCGGAGGAACACCGTCTTTGCTTGAAGCCGAGCAAGTCGGCGAAATCGTTTCGTTATTCAACTTTGAGAACGATGCGGAAATCACAATCGAGGGAAACCCCGAACATTTGTCGTTGGATTGGTTAGCGAAAATCAAAGAAACAGGAATAAATCGTTTGAGCCTCGGCGCACAAGCATTTGACGACAAAATTTTAAAAATAATCGGACGTTATCATTCCGTCAAAGATGTTTTTTCGGCAGTCAAAAATGCAAGAGCAGCAGGATTTAAAAACATAAATTTAGATTTGATATACGGGCTTCCTACGCAGGAAATGTCGGACTTTTCGGCATCTTTGATAACCGCTTGCGAAATCGGAGTCGAGCATATTTCTTCATACGGATTGAAAATCGAAGAAGGGTCGGCTTTTTTTGAAAAAATACCCGAAAAACTTCCTAATGAAGATTCTCAAGCCGATATGTACAAAAAACTCTGCGAAATTACTGAAAAGTACGGATTTTATCACTACGAAGTCAGCAATTTTGCGAAACAAGGTTTTGAATCAAAGCATAACTTGAATTACTGGAAAGCAAACACATACTACGGATTTGGCTGCGCCGCTTGCGGATATGAAAACGACATAAGATATTCTCATGAAAAAGCAATCGACGGCTACTTGAAAAATCCGACCTTATTAACCGAAAAAGTTGTTTTGAGCGAAAAAGACAAACTTGAAGAGAAAATTTTTCTCGGACTCAGAAAATCCGACGGCATAAATGTAAAAGAAATCAACGAGCAATTCGGGATTGATTTTGAGCAAAAATACGGAAAAATTTTACAAAAATACGAAAAATATTTTGTGAAAAAGTCCGACAGTTATTCGTTTTCAAACGACGGATTTTTAATAAGCAATTACATCTTGTCGGATTTCATAGATGAGTGTTAAAATTAAACCATGATTGATACGCACGCGCATTTGGACATAGATTTATACAAAGAAAATTTCGACGAACTTCTCGCCGAAATAAAGGCAGCAGGGGTGGAAAAGGTTATCATCCCCGGAGTTGTGCCGAAAGATTTTGACAGAATAATTTCTCTTATCGAAAAATACGATAATTTATACGGTGCCGTCGGTGTTCAGCCCGAAGAAATAAACGATTTGCCCGAAAATTGGGACGAAATTGTGGAAAAATATTGCACTCACCCCAAAATCGTTGCAATCGGCGAAATAGGACTTGATTATTACTGGGAAAAAAGCCCCGAAGTTCACGAAAGACAAAGAGAAATTTTCAAAAAGCAAATCGAAATTGCGAAAAAGCACAAACTGCCCGTGCTTATTCACGACAGGGAAGCACACGGTGACAGTTTCGACATTTTGTCCGAAAAAATTCACGGAGAAATTCCCGTCGTAATGCATTGTTTTTCGGGTTCTGCGGAATTTGCAAAAAGATGCACAAATGAAGGTTGGTACCTCGCATTGGGAGGCGTTGTAACTTTCAAAAACGCGAAGAAAACAAAAGAAGTTGCAAAAGCCGTTCCCCTCGACAAACTCCTGCTTGAAACGGATTCTCCCTATATGACGCCCGTTCCGTTCCGCGGAAAAGACAATTCGCCCGCGTACGTAAAATATGTTGCGGAAGAAATCGCAGCGCTTCGCGAAACGACATTTGAAGAAATCGACGGGGCAACAACCGAAAACACTTACAGAATATTTAATTTTGGCGGTAAAAAATGAAAGAAAGACTTGATAAAATTTTATGCGATTTAGGTTATTTTGAAACCAAAAGTAAAGCGCAAGCCGCAATTATGGCGGGTAACGTGAAGATTAACGGCGAAAAAATAACAAAGGCAGGCTACCAACTCGCATACACCGAACAAATCGACATTGAAGTCAAGTCTATGCCTTTCGTTTCAAGAGGCGGTTATAAACTCGCAAAAGCCGTGACTGCGTTTAATTTAAACCTGAAAGACAGAGTTTGTCTCGATGCAGGCGCATCAACAGGCGGATTTACGGACTGTATGCTCCAAAACGGCGCGAAAAAAGTCTACTCCGTGGACGTCGGCTACGGTCAACTCGCGTGGAAACTCCGAACAGACAGCCGCGTAAAAGTCGTCGAACGAATAAATATCAAAAAATGCTTTGACTACGACATATACGACCCCACAGACGAGCGCCCCGACTTTTGCGCAACCGATTTGTCTTTTATCTCGATAAAAAAAGTTCTTGAAAATATTCTTACCCTTATGAAGCCCGAAAATATTGAAATTGTGACTTTAATAAAACCACAATTTGAAGCGGGAAGGGAAGAAGTCGGCAAAAACGGCGTTGTTCGAGACAAAAACGTCCACATAAAAGTTATTAAAAACGTTATAGATTTTGCGGAATCAATCGGTCTTACCGCGCTTGATTTAACGGTTTCACCGATTAAAGGACCTGCGGGAAATATTGAGTATCTGACCCATCTTTCCGACAAATCCGAAAACAAAAAGGATTTCTCGATTGAAGATATCGTGATGAACACGGAAATCGAATAGGCTAAAGCCATTCCTCTTTTTTATAAGAGGTTCTTGCCCACTTCAAATCTTTTTCGTTTTTGACATTGCAATATCTGCAAAAATCCACGGGAAAATCCATAAAAAGCAAGATGTCATCGGCATTTTCAGCCTTATAAATATCGATGTAATCATTTTTTGAGACTTCAAAGTTTTCGCCGAAATATTCGTTAAAATGTTTTATGTTCGGAATTTTCGTGCAAGGAAAAAACTTGCCCTCCGAAAGCGCGCAGCAGCAATGTTGTTCACAATTTTGATAATTGTACTCTCGATTTTGCGACCCTGTTTTGTCCAAAGGAAATGTCTTCCAGTCCAAAGCCCCGCCGTTTGTCTCAATTACGGCAACCTTCCCGTTTTTCTGCATCCATTCGTCAGCCCCGTCGCACATTCTGAAAATCGCATTTTTTTCTTTAGCAAGTTTTCTGAGTTTTGTGACACTATTAACCCTCGGATATCGGCTGACTCGAACGATTATCCCTGTTTCCGAGCAGGTTTTCCAAAACTCCTCGCTCTGAGAAAATAACAAAATCCCGTTCGTTTCAATAGCAATATTTGTTGTCGGAAAGTAACTTCTGACGATTCTCATAATCTTGCACAAATCGGGATGAAGAAGCGGTTCTCCGCCCATAAGGTCAATTCTCGCAACCTTTTCTCCCGCAATTTTGGCAAACTGTTTAATATCTTTTTCAAATGTATCAACGTCTAAAAAGCCTTGTTTTGCAAGCGGTGAAAAGTTCATGCAAGATTCGCAATTCAAATTACACCCGTCCGAAATAAAAATATTCACGTCGGGAATCAAACGTTTTTCTTCAAAAATGACTTGCTCAACAGTTTTTTTCATAAAAAAAGTATAGTGAATTTGGGGGTAATCTACAATATTTTACAAATAAACGTTGTTTGTTTCAGTCAAAAATTTTATAAAACTATCCTTTGAAAGCCAAAGAGTATAAGACTTTTTCATTTTTTCCTCAGGCTCAATTCCGATAGAAAACATCTTATTTTTTTTGAAAAACTTCACAATATCTTTATCCAAGCCGATATACAACGGCTCGAACTCGGAATCTCCGAGAGTTTCCAGATTTTCTTTAAATTCTTTTATATCTTCATATTGAAGATTAGTATTTTTATAAATTGATTTCGGGCGGAATTTTTTGTCCTTTTTGTCAATAAGCACGGTAAAATTCACGAAATCTTTTTTCGCAAAATTTTCAAAAATTCTCTTATAAATAGGGCTGAACAAATCTGTACTGTATGAACTGTTCAAAATCGAAATAACACCCTCATAGTCTACTACGATGTGCATTTTCTCTTTTTCTTTAATATTGTACTGAATATCACTCAAAGTTTTCATAGAACAACCCTCATAAATAAACACGATTGAATTTTCATTCAATCAAACATAACTAAACGCAAAAAGGTAAACCGAAAATTAGAATAAGTTTTCGTCGTACCTGACAGGACACAATTCCGGCGCAACAAAATCATGCTGTGTGAACAGCAAACGGAGTATGAATTCTTTTAAATACGTTATCATAAACATTTTTGTCGCCTCAAAGCAAAATTATAGCACATTTTTTTCAAGTTATCAATGCCTAAATAATTACTAAAAATCAAATGCCAATTTTACCTTGCCGAGCACATCTCCGACTTCATCCGTAACATCATCCGAAAACATCTTCGCAAGATATGTTTTTTCAAAATTCGGAAATTTGCCGAGATTGTTCAAAAGGTGGGTCAAGATAAAGCCTCTCGCCTTGTTATCGGGGTCTACGACCTTGATAATATAGCAGGTTTTTTCTTCTAAATCCGCAACGCAACAGATATTTCCAGCCCCGATTTTTGCGGTGAGTTTTCCCTCTCCTGCGACAATTATCTCGGAATCGGTACGTCCATGCCCGCCTGCGTGATATGGGCATTTCAAAACAGCATCTTTAATTCTCGAAAATTCGGGATTTGTAAAAATCGAAAGATATCCTTGTGCCAAATTATGCAAAGGTGCTGCAATTACGGGCAAAGTGCAACCGTCTTTGGTCTTCGGCGCGGAAGCCAAATCAATCCCGCTTGTTTTTGCAACGAAATTCAAAATATGCTTTTGCATAGGGTGTTCAAAATCATCATAATGCTTTGTATCATAGCCTTTTAACTTGCAATAAGCCAGCATTGATGCGTGTTTGCCCGAACAATTATTGTGAATTGCACGCGGTTTCTGATTATGTCTGATTAAAAAATCTTCACTATCACGATTTAACGGCTCTTGAGGAGGACACAAAAGGTCGTCTTCCGACAAGCCTGCCTTTTTCAAAATACTTTGCACCGCTGCAACATGAATATCTTCCCCTGCGTGGGATGATTGCCCGACCGCGATTTCTTCGGGGGTAAAATCATAAGCATCAAAAATCTCCGAAATAGCCGCAAGTTGCATCGGCTTCATACAAGAGCGCATAAAGAAAGGATAATTGTTATCCTCTCCGATTTTTTTCAAAATTTTGTTTTCGGAACACTTTATAATAATGCCGAAATGCTCTTCCTCAACCAAACCGCTGCGGTCGTTGAGGCTAAGAAGTTTATATTCGGGGAATTTCATTGCTACCTCTATTTTTTAACAATTGAAGCAATTTGGCTTAATTTATTTCTGAGTTCAAAGATTTCCTGACGTAATAAAACCAAATTTGCCGATTTATCCGCACCTTCTCCGTTAACTCTGATTTGTTCGTGAGAAGTATCCGTCGTAGTGCTTTTACCAAGCATATTTGCGTTGAAAATAAATCTTTTTTTACATTCGTCTTTGATATAAATAATCGCGTTTGTTTCTTCCTTGGTAAGAAGTCCCATCATGACCAAAATGTCCGCGAACTGCATATTTTTGCCTTGTGCGCGCATTTCTTTTTGTCTGCGCAAAGCCTCATCAATATCATCGACGGTGATTCTTCCTATTCTTCTGAAATAATCTCCCAATTTAATTCTTCCGCAAGCATAAAGCGCAGTTGCCAAAACTTTGGGAGAAGACGGTTTGGAGACATATTCTCTTTGAATACTGTGGATATTAATTCTTGCCGTATCGGCAAGCGTCCAGAAATTCTTGATTGTAATTTCCGCAATAGAACAACCTTCCGCAACACCTTGCAAAAACCTGTAAACCATTTCGTCTTCGCTGTTACCTCTTTGTTCCAATTCTGCCTGACCAATCAATGTAATTAACGGTGTGTACAGTTGATATGATTCTTCAAGCGGAGTATGCAAATCGGATTCCGAAACCGATTGGGCTTCAAAATCTTCTCTGAGTTTGATGAACAAAACCTCTTTTACCCAAAAAGGAAAATCTAAAACTTTATCCACAAAAGATTCAAAAATTTTCTTTGTCATATTTCATCTCCGTTTTTAAGAATAATAAAATAATAACACATGATAAACAAATAGGTAAGCCAATAATACAAATTTTAAAAAAAGTTGTTTTTGTGTATAATAAAGGAAAGCATGGAAAGAGTCTTCATATATGCAGATTTACGAGGTTAAAAACGACATAGCCGAAATTTTATATGCACCTGACGAAAACAACCTGTTTTTGTCTGACTTTTTATTCCTTGAAGACAACGATTCTACAATAGTTTCGCAAGTTACGGACATCTCTACAACAGAAAGACCCGATATAAATATTGCGACCGTAAAATTCTATCTTTCCGTCGACAAAGAAAACCGTCTGACACAATACGACGGACACACCCCGTCTAAAAATGCGGAAGTCGGTTACCTCGACACATACGAAATTACGGGACTTTTCAAGCCTAAAACAAAAGGCATTTTATGGGGTTCTTACATCAGAAATCCCGAACTTAAAATCTCGACGGATTTGAAATTTTTGTCCTCAAATTGCTGCGCAATCTGCGACAGAGCAGAACAAAGCACTATTTTTACAAAAAATTTGTTGCGTTCTTTGGACAAAGCAAACGTAAGAAGTTTACTCTTGGATTTTGAAGGCAAATACAAAACCGTAAAATCCACACAGAGCGTCACTTTTGGCGAAGATTACAGAATACCTTTAAACAGCAAGGCTTTAGACTACATTTTTGAAAACGACTTGAACGACTGTCCGATTGATGCAAAAGTCATTATTCAAAACATAATTTTGGAAATTCAAAAATACACGGACTCACTCCCCGAAGGATTTTTGCCGTTTGAACATTTCTTAAAAATCATAATGGCAGAGTGTAAAAGTTCAAATAACGCAGGTCTTTTAATTTTCTGCAACAAACTTTTAAAATACAAACAAAAGAAAATCTTTGCGGACAAAGAAGCACAATTCAAATCCGTAAATGATTGCCAAGGCTCTTTAAAGATAGATATTTCGGGCATTGATGCAAAATATCATAACCTCATTTTGAACTCGATTATCTCCACAATCGAGAAAAAAGTTTACGTGATTTCTGACGTTTCAGAGGACAATCTGAACTCCGAAACACTAAAACACATCTACGACAAGCAAAATGTCAGACTCATTCCGATTGTAAATTACGAAGACAAATACATAAACAAAATTAAATCATATTGCAGAAATATGGTGCTTTTTGCGCCGACGGTAAGAAAAAACTTCGACGACACATATAATTCTTTCGTGAACAAACTCACTCCGAACGAATTTATCATCTGCGGTGAAAGTACACTCTACATCCCGCTTATCATCACTTTAAAAACAATCGTTAAGGATGACGGCTCAACAAACAATCAACCGACAAGATTTGACGAAATTTCATCCGACGATTTGGACGATTTGGATTTCATAAATGCTCACGGTGACGAAATCACAGACGAAAACAACGAAATTGTTGAACCGCAAGATGACGTGATGACTTTGACGGAAACGGAAATTGAAGAAGATGAGGAAGAAATACCTGTCGTAGTTGAAGAAGAGGTTCAAGAAAAGGCAGAAGAAAAAGTTGAAGAAATTCATGAAGAAAAACCCAAAACACCTTTTGCCGAAATGCCGAAAGCACAACCGACAGAAAGAAATCCGTTGAGATTTGATATGGAAAAATTGCTCGGCAATTCAAAACCTGCGCCGCAAACTTTCCAACAACCGACACAAACTGTTGAAAAGCCTGCTCTTCAACCTGTTCAACCGACTCAAACAACACAACCCGTTCAGCCCGAGCCGATTAATATCGTTGAAGAACCTCAACCGTTACCTGTTATGCAGGAGGTTAAATTAGAAGAAGCAATTATTGAGGAAGAGCCGCAAATCGTTGATTTGCCTGACGAAGCCGAAGAAAACGAAATTGTTGAAAATCTCGAAGAAGAACAAATTTCCGAACCGATTTCAAAAATTGAAGAAACACAAGACATTGAAGACACTCCGATAATTGAAGAAGTTATTCAGGAAGAACCGGAAGTTCCGCAAATTCAAGAAGTTCAGGAAGTTCAAGAAGTTGAAGAACCTGAAGAAGATGTTCAACCGACCCAAGCGGCAAGCGCAACTCCGCCGACTCCGACTCCTGCAATAGAAGAACCACAACAGGTTAAACCGCAACAAGCCGTTCAACAAGCGGCACAGCCCGCTCAACAAAATCAGCCTGCTGTCAGAATACAGGAACAACAACCGAAAAAGCCTGTCCCTAATGCAGACGAACTTCCTATCTACGAGCCGAAAGTTCCCGAAAAAACCGTTGAAGTTTTTGAAGAAGGGGCGAGGGTAACGCACGCAAAATACGGTGTCGGCACGGTCGAAAAAATCATCAAATACGGCAAGAAAAATCTTTGCTCTATTCAGTTTGACGCATTCGGCAGAAGACTACTCGACCCGAACATAACGACACTTGAAAGAATATAGTGAAACTCACCCGATAAGGCAATTTAAAAGATTACCATTTTTTCATATATTTGAATTTACAAAAAAGGTATATTAAAATTTTATTATTATATGAAACGGAGAAAATATGAAGAAAACACTTTCCGCATTAATAGTTACACTTTTAGCGTCATCGGCTGTTTTTGCAGCACAACAAGCACCCGCTAAATACGAACTCGGAGAATACAATTTTGATTTTGCAACACCGTCTGCGCCCGTGCAAGTAGAAGTTGCACCCACAACTGCTATGCCGACACAAGAATTGCCGCAACTCAAACAACAGACAATTCCCGCAACGACACAGAAGGTAAACGTGCAGCCGACTCAGCAGTTAAAGCCTATCAGTACAAAGATGTACAGCCAAAAGGAAATTATTGAGCAAGTAAAACAGGAAGAAAAGGCATCTCAGGCTGCAGAAAAAATCAAACAAGATAAAGCGGTTGTGACGGACGAAATCAATAAACTTCAACGCTCAACAGCAGAAGATATGACAAAAATTGAGCAAAAGGGCAAGGAAGTCACCGAAGCAGCGGAACAAAAACTCGACACAACAAAAGTTAAGACCGAACAACTTTTGAACAAGCCCAAACAAGAGTTGACTAAGCCCGAAAAGCCGATTAAATTCGACAAAGACAAGCCGCCCGTTATGTTCAAGATAGTTCCTATCCAATATGACGGAACATCAACAAAAACAATCGAAAGGCTCTAATTTATAACACCGTAAAGGTCATAATCATCAGCCTTTGTTACGGTTGCAACGACTATATCACCCGGAACGACGTTATCATCTTCGTTTCGGGTTTTTAAATATATCAAACCGTCGACTTCAGGCGCATCTTTGTAAGTTCTTGCGGTGATAACATTGTCATCCGTGACGTATTCGACAACGCATTCAACATTTTTGCCAATCATTTTTTTATTAAGTTCTTTAGAAATTTTCTTTTGGATTTTCATCAACTGATTTCTGCGTTTATGCTTAATTTTTGCAGGAACGCGATTGGGCAAATCGTAAGAATAAGTACCTTTTTCGGCAGAATATTCAAAAACGCCCATTCTGTCAAACTTCATTGTTTCGACAAAATCTTTAAGATGTTCAAAATCCTCTTCCGTTTCAGTCGGATAGCCGACGATAAAAGTCGTTCGCAAAGCGACATCCGGGATTGCTTTTCTGATTTTGGCAATCAATTTTTTGTAGTCAAAAGACGGACGTCTCATCGCTTTCAAAATTTTCGGGCTGGAATGTTGCAACGGGATGTCAATATAATTAAAAATCTTGTCGTTATTTTTGATAACATCCAAAAGTTCATCCGTAATTCCCGAAGGATATGTGTACATAATGCGCAAGCGACCGAGTTTTTCAATTTTTACAAGTTCGGATAAAAGTCTTGCAAGAGAAGGTTCTCCATACAAATCTTTACCGTAAGCGGTAGTATCTTGCGCAATCAAAATAATCTCCGTTACCCCTTTTTTAGAGAGCATTTCCGCTTCTTCAACGATTTTTTCAATCGGACGAGAAACAGCCTTACCGCGAAGTTTCGGGATAATACAATAACCGCATTCACAATCGCAACCCTCAGCGATTTTCAAATAAGATGATGCACCGACCGTAATTTGTTGTCTTTCGGCAAATTCGGGATAATTATACAAAGGCGCAGTATTTATTTCATAGACATCTTCATCTCCCGCAACCTTTTTCACGGTTTCAACGATTTTGTTAATATCGGAAGTTCCCAAAAACGCTTTGACCTCGGGGAGTGCTTTTTGCAAGTCTTTTTGATGTTTTTGAGGCAAACATCCCGTGACAATAACCTTTTTACCCTCATCAATCATTTTCACAATTGTCTGAACAGACTCTGTTTCAGCATCGTGGATAAACGAGCAGGTGTTTACGACAACGATGTCGGCATTTGTTTCATCAAGGGTAATTTTATGTCCCGCAGACGAGAGCATACCCGCCATAAGTTCGCTGTCTATAAGGTTTTTAGCACATCCGTGATTTAATATTGCAATTTTCATTTCAAATCTTTTCTCTTGTATAACTTAAAGTTGAAACCGCCGCTTTCAAATGTTTTAATCTTATCATAATTATTATATACAAAAGTACAGAAATTTTGCGCATAATCTTCGCAAATAAATCTTTTTCCGTAATCACCCGTGTTTCGGTTGTTCAAGATAAAATATTCGGGCTTTGTTTCTTCAAAGTGTCTTATAACGTTTTCTTCTCCGAAAGCCTCAAAATACATTGGGGTTAAACTGTCGTAAAGATTGTCGGCAGGACGTTTTGTGACAAAATTGAAGAACTGACTTTCAGGAAGCACAACAACCCTGTCTTTCGGCTCGGTCGTTTTCTTCACATAATCCGCAGACTCTTGAAAAACCTTTGCAACGTGCTTATTCGTGGAAATTCCCGAAATCGGAAACGTTAATATATTGTTAAATCTCGGATTATCAACCGAAATATAATCCCGATTTTTAAGTCCGCTAACATTTGCAAAGCAAAGAGAGACCAAAATCCCGACAAAAATCAAAGTTGCGACATTGATAAAATTATGGGTTTTCTCGTTATTATCCGAATTTTCGGAGACAAAAAATATCAAAGAAAATAAAATAAACGGCAATGTATAAATTCCGTAATTTTCAATATTCACAACAAAAAACGTCTTTAACGAAAGCAAAAGCACCGCAGTCATAAAAACAAATAACGGCTTATTGGCAAAGATTTTTTTGAAAAATACAAGATAAATCATAAAATGCAAAATCGCAAATAACGCAAATCCGCTGATTCCAATGAAATACATACCGAAGCACGTAAAAATCAGAACCAAAAAATTCAAGAATTTATCTTTTTTGGAAAATTTTACCGCAAAAAACGCAATCGCCCCCAATACTAGAAGCATCGACGTTTTCAAAAGCCCGTAGCAAAACAATTTCCAAGAAAAATACGTTCCCGTAAAATTGGAATACAAAAACTTTAAAGACTCGGTATTCGCCATCGCTTTCAGGATATGCGAGGTGTTAACCAAATCGGAAATACTCATTCCCTGCAAGAACAATATCCCGTACGAAATTGTCGGAACCGCCAATAAAGAAACGGCATTTACGATAATATTTTTAAAGTTATTTTTCCTAAACAAAAGATAAACAATAACGAAAATAAAATAAGCCAAAAACTCATATTTGCAAGCAACTGCGCAACCTGCAAACAAACAGGCAAGCGAAGAGTGCAGCAGTCTTTCGTTTTTTGAAAATTTAATCAAAAATAATACGGAAAGCAAAAAAGCCGAAAGTCCGTAAGTCATTGCAAACGCGTACGGAGCAATGAAATTAAAAATCGAAAAAAGATACCGCAATCAGCGTAAAAGCAAAGAACAAAATACCGAGGTTTTCGTAGCAAAATTTCTCTTTTGTTTTGTCAATTTTCAAAAATTCACCGATTATAAAAACGACGGTTGAGACGATTAGTCCAAAATTTAGCACTCCGAAAATCGTTAACGCGCGCAAATGCACTCCGAAAATCATATATGCCAATGCATTTATCTGATAGGACAAAGCGCCGTAAATATTGAAGATATCCTTATAAAGCACTTCTCCGCCGAGCATTCTGACGGGAATATAAAACTCGCGCCCGGAATCAATAATCGGATTTATTACATAAGCAGAGCCGAACCACGCAAATATAACAGCCAAAAGACCTATCATTGCGGCACTTATAAGAATGTCGTATTTTTCCATGAACTTCTTCATTTAATACCTCAATCCACTAGAACGGCAAGGAAAGTTGCGGAGTTTCGGGAACAGATTGTCCCGATTTTTTGCGGCCCGCAAGGTCTTTTTGGAATTCCTTTTGCATTTCCACCATAAGTTTTTGCGCATTTGTCACAACAACAGAGGGAAGCCCCGCCGTTTTTGCGACTTGAATACCGTAACTTTTGCTTGCAGAACCTTCGACAATTTTTCTCAAAAATTCGATTTCGCCCTCTTTTTCACTCACGGTAATTCTGTAATTTTTGATTTGTTCAAACTTTTTCGGCATAACGTTCAATTCGTGATAATGTGTCGCAAAGACCGTTCTTGCCTTGATTTTCGTCGCAATGTATTCTGCAACTGACCACGCGATTGCAACACCGTCGTATGTGCTTGTACCGCGTCCTATTTCGTCCAACAGAATAAAACTTTTTTCCGTTGCCGTGTTTAAAATATAAGCGGTTTCACTCATTTCGACCATAAATGTTGACTGACCGAGCGACAAATCGTCGGACGCGCCGACTCTTGTGAAAATTTTATCGACAATACCGATTTCGGCATAAGTTGCAGGAACAAAGCAGCCCATTTGCGCCATTATGACTATCAAAGCGTTTTGGCGCATGTACGTGGATTTTCCCGCCATATTTGGTCCTGTCAAAATCATAAACTGCGTGTCGGTCGAATTGTGAGTATTCGCGCGCAATTTCAAATCATTAGAAACATATTTGCCCATAGGCAAAATCTTTTCCAAAACAGGGTGTCTGCCGTCTTTTATGACAAGTTCTTCGGAATTATTGATAATCGGTCTGACATAAGCGTTTTCAGCCGCGACGGCAGCGAAAGACAAAATGACATCAATCGTCGCAAAATCGTGAGCAACAGACTTAATCTTGTCCGAAAATTCCCTTGCATATTCTCTCATATCAGAGAAAATCTTATATTCCGTCTCAACGGATTTGTACTTCGCCGCGGAAACTTCCGTTTCAAACTTCTTCAAATCCTCGGTAATAAAGCGTTCCGCGTTCGTCAAAGTTTGACGTCTGATATAATCTTCGGGAACGAGCGAAAGATTTGAATTCGTAACCTCGATAAAATACCCGAAAGTCTTGCTGTAACCTATTCTAAGGTTCTTTATGCCGGTTCTTTCTTTCTCAAAGTTTTCGGTTTCGAGAAGTTTTTTCTCTCCGCCGTCCAAAAGGCTTCTGTAATAATCGAGTTCGCCGTTTACACCCTCTTTGATAATACCGCCGTCTTTAACTCCGACAGGAGCATCCTCTCTTACCGTTTTGTCGATAATTTGCGCAAATTCGACCAATTCATCAACATTTCGAGAAATTTTCAAAAAGTCATTATCGACATCAGCCAAAACCTCGCTGATTTCAGGCAACAAAAGCAATGAATCTTTTATCGCGAGGAAATCTCTCGGATTTGCGCTCGAATTTGACATTTTGACAGACAATCTTTCGATATCATAAACTTTTTCAAGCAAAGACGAAAGTTTTCTCGAAACGGAAGAATTATGAAGAAGTTCTTCCACCGCATCAAGTCTCGCGTTGATTTTATCCGCATCCTTTAAAGGCTGAGTAATCCATTTTTTCAAAAGTCTCGCGCCCATATTGGTCTTTACGCGGTCAATAGCCCACAAAAGGCTGCCGAACTTCGCCTTATCGCGGTTTGTATAAAGCAATTCAAGATTTCTGGCGGTATTAATGTCCATCGACAAAAATTCCGAAATATTGTACGACTTAACCGTGTCAAACGCAGGCAAGTTAGCCTTTCTTGTCTCAATCAAATATGCAACAATCGCACCCGCCGAGCGAAATCCCAATTTAAAATCAGAATAACCAAAAGACTCTAAAGACACGGTATTAAACAATTCTTTGAGATTTTTTTCGGCAAGTTTTTCATCGAATGCCGTATAAGACATCTTTGAGCAATTGTAATTGAGATAAATTTGTTCAGGCAAATCAAATTTTTCGTCCGGAACAATTTGAAAAGGCAAAACTTTTTGCTTTTTCACGGGAGCCAAAACCTCAGACGGCTTAATTCTCGCGAGTTCCGCCGTAATATCCGAGAAGGTTCCCTGAGTAACGTAAAATTCGCCCGTGGTAATATCGGTATAAGCAAGCCCGAATGTATCTTCGTTTTGTATAATCGCAGCAAGCCAGTTGTTTTTGTCCGATTTAACAAGATTGATTTCGCTGATTGTACCTGCCGTAATAACCTGCGTAACCTCACGCTTCACAAGCCCTTTAGCCAAAGCAGGGTCTTCCGTTTGGTCGCAAACCGCAGCCTTATAACCTTTTTCCAAAAGTTTAGGAAGATAGTTGTCAAAAGCCTTTGCAGGGATACCCGCCATGGGGATTTTTCCCAAAGCACCGCCGTCACGGGCTGTCAGAGTAATTTCCAAAGCCTTGGAAATCTCAAGTGCATCTTCAAAAAATGCCTCATAAAAATCGCCCATTCTGTACATCAAAATAATACCCTGATAATTCTTTTTGATATCAAGATATTGCTTCAACATCGGTGTTGCCATTGCATAATCGACATCCGCGCTATTAATTTTATTGATTTCTTTTTTTGTCATGACTATACTAATTTTAGTCAAAGGATGTATAAATAACAAGTTTGAGGTCAAAAAATGTTTGGATGTATTAAAAAGTTTTTTATGCTAATCATTATAATCTTTGCCGTTATTGGCTTTGTTGCAATCGGCGGTGTAACATTTTTTAATGAGTTCTTCCACAATCCATGGGCTCAACCGCAAATTCACAAGATGAAAAAAGCAGCCGAAATTGCTGATTTTACAAATTTGGACGAAGAATTTGAAATCGTTTCGTCAAGTAAAATTCCAAAAATCGGCAACTACGTTTATATTAAACACGGCGCAACTTCTCAAAGATTTTATTTTTCAAAGCCCACAAACCCTGAAACTTTGACAAAGAAAGACTTTTCCACAAAAGAATGCGACGTAAAAATTGTTAAATTTGTACAGGATTTCAAACTTTTGCAACTCGAAAACTTTGAAATTTCGGGCAGAGGCTCAATGTATGCCCTCGGACAAACAATTCCCTACATCAAGTTTAAATCTGACGTCGTAAATCTTCCGATAAAAGGTATTCAAGGCATTGTCGGAGTTGCTTCTCACGGAAACGACAATATCATTATCGTATCAAGCAACGCAAGCGGTAAATACTCTCAAATCGTAACCGATGCGCTTATGAAGCAATTAAAAGTCAGCAAAGATAGCAAATAAGTTTACAAACAATCTTTTTTTGTTGATTTTTAATGTACATGATATAATAATAAACAAAGATGTGTATTTTTAAGGGGCAAATCAAAGTTAATGACTCAAGAATTATCGGATAAAATCTATAATCTTCAGAAAAATTTTCTTGAACTCAATAACCTTTTTGAGCTGAATATTCTTTCAAATCAAGCGTATTCACTTGACGATTTGCTTGGCAAAATCTCGTTCTTTATGACGTCAAACTTCAACTTGAACGACATCGTATTTTTCGTCAAAAAAGAGCAAACCTACAAATCCGTAACATGCTCGGAACATGGCGGAACATTTGAATTTGACGCAGATTACGCAGACTTTTTAAATTATGCGGATAAAGAACTTATCCCCATGACAAACGAAGACGGCTCGCCGAAGTACAAAAACCTTTGGGAAGCGGCATCTTTGGACAATCTTAACTCCGCTTATTTCAAGGTTTTCTTTAAAGACGAAAATCCTTTCTGTGTTTGTTCAATCGGCAGAAAAGAAAACAACGAACCGTTTGAAAAAGAAGAACTTGCCCTCTTAAACAAAATGTTTTACTGCATTGAGCCTTTACTCGTAAAGTTTGTAAGGCAAGCGGAACAAGAATCTCAAATCACCTCTTTGCACAAATCGTTGCATAACCTTTCGATTTTGTACAACATTTCACAAGCCGTAAACTTTATTGATGACTTAAAAGGCTTAATTCAGGTAATTTTGGGCAGAGCGTTGGAAACAATTGATGCGGAAAAAGGCTCCTTGATGCTCTACGATATGAGCGATAACACTTTGCAGGTAAAAGTCGTATATGGTTTGAAAGACCCGAAAGTCGAATTCGACATCAACAACGGAGTTATCGAATGCAGTAAACTCAAAGTAAACGAAGGTATTGCAGGTAAAGTTTTTGCCGAAAAGAAATCTATCATTACAAACCTCGGTCAAAACGACCCCAGATTTAAACAAGCAAACCTTTTGAACAACATTTCTTCAATGATTTGCGTTCCGCTTATCGCAAAAGGGGAAGCAATCGGTGTTATCAACATCACCAACAAAAAGAATAACAAACTTTTCAACAAACAAGATTTGGAATTTATCGAAGCGCTTTCAAACCAAGCAGCTATCGCAATTGACAACGCGAAGTTGTACGAACTCGCAACAAAAGACGGCTTGACGAAATTATACATACACCGTCACTTCAGAACCCTTTTGGAATCCGAAGTTACCCGTGCAAGCAGATACAACCACGTTATGTCCTTGCTTATGATGGATATCGACAATTTCAAACACGTAAACGACACATACGGTCACTTAATCGGTGACAGAGTCTTGAAAGAAATTGCAAGAACAATCAAAAATACTTGCAGAAATATTGACGTTCCCGCAAGATACGGCGGCGAAGAATTTACCGTAATTTTGCCCGAAACTGCTGCAAAAGATGCAACGGTAATCGCAGAAAGACTCAGAAGAAACATCGAAAAGATTGTCGTTCCGATTGACGATAAAGTAACCTTGAGAACGAGCATAAGTATCGGTATTTCCGAATTTCCGTCCTCATCAAACGAATCCGAAGGACTTATTAAAACTGCCGACGAAGCGCTTTACAAAGCAAAAAATGACGGCAAGAACTGCATTTACGTTCATCACCCCGGCGGATTTTATAAGTGTCTTAAAGAAAATAATAACGAAAGAAATTAATTATGAAAAAATACGTATGCACTTTATGCACATGGGTTTACGACCCCGAAGTCGGCGTTCCTGAAATGAACATTCCTGCGGGAGTTGCATTTGAGGATTTGCCGGAAGATTTCGTTTGTCCCGCATGCATGGCTGATAAAAGTGCCTTTGCGGAACAATAAAGTTAACATTTTTCACTAAAAGTGTTTACAAATCACTAAAAAGAGTGTATTATAAGAATGTTATTAATGTTTCGGCTGGTAGAAAGCTTGAGCGAGTCTTAAATCCTATTTAGAACTCGCTTTTTTTTGTCTTTTTTAGATAAATCCTATTTTGCGGAGTTATTTTTCTTTACCGAGGAAGGTTTGCATCTTCAAAAGCGCCGTATAAGTAGGCAAAATGAGCAAAGTTTCATCCTCTGCCGTATCGTTTGCCGCAGTTTCAACGGCGGTTTGAATATCGCCGATAACATTCATCAAACTTACGTCCACACCGGCATATTTCAGTCTCAAAGCCGCATCGTTGGCACGAGTTCCCGATACATAAATTTTATTTTTGTAATTTTTCAAAACCTCAAAATCCGCATCCCAAATCCACGAAACATCTCTGCCGTCAGCATAATCATCGTTTAAAATCACGACAAGTTTTGACTTTTCAAACCCTTGAATTTGTCTGATGACTTCGCTTGCACCGACAGGATTTTTGATTAACTGGATAAGTGTTTTTTTGCCCAAAACCGTTGTCATTTCGGCACGCCCGAACACAGAAGAATAACTTTCGAGGGCTTGGTTAATAATGTCGTCGGAGATACCGAGTTCCAACGCAACGGAAATTGCGCCGAGCGCGTTATAAACGTTGTAAAGCCCCGGCATTTTTATAGTGAAAGTCGATTCTTTTTCGCCATATTTGACTGTCAAAACCGAATAGGAATCGGAAATTTTTGCATAGCCGACATATTTCGGCAAGTTTCTGATATATCCGCAATCGCAATGATATTGACCGATATGGGCATAAAATCTTTTGTCATAAATCAGAGGATTTCCGCATCTGCGGCATGCCGTATTTTCGGCAGGTGCTTTTGAATCCTGAGTTTCATAGTTGAAAGAAACATCTTCCATGCCAAAGTATATTTTTTCGTTATCGGGAGCAATATCCTCCAAAGTCGGGTCATCCGCATTTAAAAATACTTTGAGGTTTTTATTTTTTGAAATTGCTTCTTTTATCATTCTGAAGGTGATATCGAGTTCGCCGTATCTGTCGAGTTGGTCTCGGAAAAGGTTCGTGACCAAAAGATAATCGGCACAGGCAAAATCGTAGAGTTTTCTGAGATAAGCCTCATCACTTTCAAAAATCAAATAATCGTTTTTTTTATTAAAATGTGTGTTGTTGATAAGCGCGGTCGTAATGCCCGTCAGCATGTTCGCACCTTCGGAATTATGGACGATATTTTTACCGCTTTGTCTTACGATATTGGCTATAAGCCCCGTCGTTGTAGTCTTTCCGTTGGTTCCGGTAACCGTAATAATTTTTTCTTTGTTATTTTGAACGGCATATTTTATAAAATTCGGACAAATTTTCATTGCCAAAAGCCCGGGAGCAGAAGTCCCCTTTGACTTTCCTCTCAATTTTATAAGACCGATTAAGGTTTTTGCCGCCATTAACGCTGCATAATATCTGATTTTTTCCATAACTTTTCCGACATTCGATTAGTGTTTTTTTGAAGTTTCTGATTTATAATAATATAAATATCAAACGAGGGCATCAAATGATTGAATTAATATTTATCTTGATTGTTTTGGAAATAATCATCGGCGTATGGAGCCTTGTCAGAATTAATAATTTCACAAAAAAAGTTTCCGAGGCTAACAGCGAGTTGAAAGCATCAGGCTTCACGGGAAATATCTCCGATTTAAAAAACAGCCTCAAAAATTTCAATAAACAGTTAAAGATATTGAAATACCAACAAATGCAGGAAACAGAACTTAATCAGGTTATGAATATTTTAAACTCGATTGTGCTTTCATTACCCGCAATTGATTGGGCTATAAAACTTTTTTCTTCAAAGAAAAAGAAAATTCAAAAATAAAACTGTGCAAAACATAAACAAATGTTAAGAAACAAAAAGGCATGACAAAACTGTCTCTTCGTTGGTAGTATAATAATCATGCTAAGAAAGGGACGATGTGAAGATTGCAATCTATCCGGGAAGCTTTGATCCCGTAACAAAAGGGCATTTAGACGTACTCAGACGTGCCGCGGGCATGTTCGATAAGGTTATTATTGCCGTTTTAAAAAATAGTGCAAAACGCTCGTTTCTTCCTATTGAAGACAGATTGAAACTGATTCAAAAGTCTTGTGATTATGATGGTTTACAAAATGTTGAAGTTGATTATTTTCAAGGTTTAACGATTGATTATGCAAGACAAAAGAATGCAAATGTTTTAATCAGAGGGTTAAGAGCCGTATCGGACTTTGAGTACGAAATGCAACTTTCGCAGACTAACAACGCGCTTGCGCCCGATATCAATACCGTATTTTTGATTACAAAACCAAAATACAACTTCATATCATCCAGTACGGTAAAAGAAGTGGCAATGATGGGCGGCGATATTTCAAAATTCGTACCCCCGCCGGTTGCAGAATACATAAAAGAAAGAATTAATAAGGAGTAATGAAAAAATGGCACAGTTGCAATTAAAAAGCTTACTGGGAAAGGCAAATGCCATTATAGAGAAGGGTTCTAATTTCTTCGGCAAAGTTCTTGTCGACAAAGAAGAAATGCTCAACCTCATTGAAGAAATTGTCGCTTGCATTCCTGCCGACATCAAGGAAGCGGAAATGATTATTGCAAATAAGGACAAGACAATTCAAGATGCACAAAACAGAGCGGAAAGAATTATTCAAGAAGGCATCCACGAACAATCCAGATTGGTAAGCGACAACGAAATTATGTCGAGAGTAAAAGATGCCGTTGCACAACAAAAACAACAAGTTGACGAATATTGCGAATCAATTCAAGCTGCCGCTGCAAAAAATGCAGAAGACATCAAAATCACGGCAATCAGAGAAGCCGCTCAAATCAAAGACAGCGCAGATGTTTACGTTGAGCAGGTTTTCCAAGAAGCAGCAAACAGTATGTCTCAACTGTTGAATAAAATCGTTGTTTGCCAAAACGTTTTGGCTCAAAGAAGAGCAAACAACAATCCGAATGTTCCCAGCATTCAACCTCAACTTGAAGCGCAACAATATCAAGAATATCCACAAAACAATCAAGGTGAGCAACAAGAATACGAAGAACAATAGATTTTTTCTAAATAAAAACACCGCTTTATCGGCGGTGTTTTTTTATGCCTGTATTACGGCTGATTGCGAGAATTTCAGCCTATATCGTCGGAATTAAAAGTTCAAATTCCGTGCCGTCGTTGCCTGTTTTAACCAATTTCAAATCGCCGTATTGCTGCTCCATAAGTTTTTTGCAGATTGCCAAACCTTGACCGTTTCCGTCGATTTTTGTAGTAAAACCTTCGTCAAATATTTTAGGAACAACGTTTTCGGGAATACCTGCACCGGAATCTTGTACCAAAAGGCTGACTTTATTTCCTTGTTTTTCACCGATTTTAAGGGTAATTCTGCCGTTTTCTTCAATCGCATCAATACCGTTGTAAATCAAGTTCAAAATAACGCTTTGCATCTTCGTTTCGTCAATATGAACACGAAATTCTTCATTTACGTAACTTTCAAGCGAAATGTTTTTCGACTTTGCCTTGGGCATTGCAAGTTGAATTACGTTATTTACGACTGTCGATAACTGTTTTTCGCTCAAAATCGGAGACGAATAACTTCTAAGTTCGCTTATAAACGAAGAAATCGTACAAGCAGCCTGCTCGATACTGTTTATGGCATTTTTAACAGACTTTTCGGCTTCTTTTCCCAGTTCAACATTTTCCAGTCTTTTTTCGAGAATTTTTGTATACAAATCAATAACCGAAATGTGGTTTTTGATTTCGTGAGCCGTCATTTTTGCTTTTTCTGAAATTTGTTCGTATTCGCGAAGCAAATCTTCGGACTCCGAAAGGTTTTCCTTTTCCGCTTGAGTAAAGACCATTTCCTGATTTACGTTATTCAAACAGTTAACAATCTTGTTAATAGCATTGTTCATTGTCTTTTGTTCACGTCTGTCAGGCGCATAAATCGTCAAATAATCGTTCAAAGTGATAGTCGAATTGTCGAACATAATATTTGCGATATCCGAGATTTCTCTTGAGTTCAAAAGCAGGCAAACCTGAGTTTCACCGTTGCCCGAAAGTTCCCAATCCCAAATCAAAACCGCAGAATAACGAGGTGCAAGGATTAAGACGAACTCTGTCGTATCCCAAATCGGATTTTTGATAATGTTAATGATTTTGTCATTCGCCAAATTATCGCAATAACAATACATTTTAACATCGGAAAATTCAAGTCTTTTGATAACAGAGGAAATTCCGTCCGTATCGGAAAGTTTCATCAAAACCAAACCTTCGGTTGAATTTTGCTCCAAAAGAGGCTCCATCAACGAGCGCAAAATACCTTTAACGGTTTGCTTTCCGTATTCTTTATCAGAACCTGTTATTACCAAATCTCGCAAAACATTTTTGTTACCGACGTATTTAACCATATTTCAATCCTGTGTTTCTTTTGACTAAATCATTATACCACATGTCTTGTTATACTGATATTTCTTCTTTTTCCTTAACAACCGTTATATTTTTTCTCTTTGCAAAACAGAAAAACATAACCGTCAAAGCCAAAGAAACAATTATTCCGCCGATTTTGGCATATTGAAGAGGCAAATTAAATCCGATTTTAACAAAAAGAATATATGTTGAAACAACCGCCGTCATAAACATTGCAGGGAGAAAAGTTATCGGATAAAAACGATTATGACGTTTCAAATAAACACTTACCGCCCAAAGAGTTATTGTCGCAAGAGTTTGATTTGCCCAAGCAAAATACATCCACAACGTAGTAATATCAACCAATGTGAATGCAATCCCCGAGCCTAAAACCAAAACGCTCAATATCATTCTCTTTTTCAAATCTTGTTGATTAATCTTCAAAAACGATGCAATCGTAAGTCTTGCGGAACGAAATGCCGTATCACCGGACGTTATCGCGAGAATAATAACAGACAAAATCGCCAATTTTCCGCCCAAACTGCCCAAAAACGAATGAGCAATCTGCGAAACGACTGCGCCCTGTCCGCCCTTTGTTGCAACTTCCATGAGAAGTTCCTGATTTTGATAAAAGGCAATACCCAAAGTTGCCCATACCAAAGCAATAAAGCCTTCCAAAATCATCGCCCCGTAAAAAACTTTACGACCTTGCTTTTCGTTGCTGACACATCTTGCCATAATCGGTGACTGAGTAGAGTGAAATCCGCTCACCGCACCGCATGCAACCGTAATAAACATCAAAGGAAATACAGGTTGCTTTGCAGGATGCAAGTTTGTCAAAACAGGCTCTGCAAACCACGCGCGGTCAAGGTTGAACAAACAAACCAAAAGCGCCACGGTAACACCTATCAAAAGCATTGCAAACAAAGGATAAAATCGTCCGATAATCTTATCAATCGGAAGCAACGTCGCAAGAAAGTAATATCCGAAAATCACAGCCGCACAAATAAAATAATTCACACCCGTAATGCCAGAAAGCATTTTCGCGGGATTAAGAGCAAACACAGCCCCGACCAAAATCAAAATTATGACAAGAAAAATCATAAATAATGAGGCAAAATGCTTGTTTAAGACCTTACCGACGAGATAATCCATCGTGCAGCCTTTAAATCGTACGGAAAACATACCCGTCATATAATCGTGAACACCGCCCGCCAAAATCGAACCGAAAACAATCCACAAAAGACATACAGGACCGTATATCGCACCTAAAATTGCACCAAAAACAGGACCGAGACCCGCAATGTTCAAAAACTGGATTAAAAATATTTTCCAAACGGGAAGGGGAACGAAATCCAAGCCGTCGTTGTATTTAACGGCAGGTGTTCTTCTCTCGGAAGATGCACCGAAAACTTTTTCGGTAAAAGTACCGTAAACAAAATATCCCAATATCAGCAATAAAGTTGCAACTGTAAAATATAACATTTTAACCCCTAACTGATTTGAAGATAACAGAAGCGAAAACCTTTGTCAAAGGCTAAATCAGGAAAATTTGAATAAGCGGACATTTTATAATACAATTGAAAATATGAGGACAGCAGATTTACATATCCATAGTAATTATTCCGACGGCAGCGAGAACATAAAAGAACTTGTCGAAACTGTCAAAAAAGCAGGGCTGAATATTTTTGCCCTGACCGATCACGACACAACGGCAGGATGTCTTGAGGCCGAACAAATCACCCCGAAAGAAATAAAATTCATTAAGGGTGTAGAATTGACCTGCATTTGCCCGAAAGGAAACATCAAATGCCACATCCTCGGATATAACTGCGATGTAAACAATGAAAAACTCATTAACTTAATAAAAAAAGGTAAAACTTTAAGAAGAATAAAACTCGAAACGAGAATTAAATACCTGAAAGATGTTTGGAATATTGAATTAACGAAAGAAGAACTCGACTGGTTATATTCAAGAGAAAGTGTTGTAAAAACGCACTTTGCAAACATTCTTGTAAAAAGAAATCTTTCAACAGATAACGTTTCTGCGATGAAAAAATATCTTGATGCTTGCAAAACACCGAATACGAAATTCGACGCGGAAGAAGCGATTGATGCGATAGTTTCATCGGGCGCTATTCCTGTTTGGGCGCATCCTTTAGGCGGGGAAGGCGAAAGACACATTTCTCCCGAAGAATTTTTGCCCCAATTACAAATTATGAAATCAATCGGAATAAAAGGTTTAGAATGTCATTATTCAAGGTATAATGAAAAAGAAAAAGATTTTCTTTTTCAATGTGCGAAAGAAAACGACCTTTTAATAAGCGGCGGAAGCGATTACCACGGAAAGAACAAAGAGAATATACCAATCGGAAAATTAAACATTAATAACACACCCATTGATGCAAAAGAACTCACAATTTTGCAAAAACTATAAAGAGGAATGATTATGAAAAACTATAATCCCGAAACGGAACAATGGAGAGAATCGAGCAAAAAAGCGCTTATTCCTTTTATTGTATTTGTATTTTTCTATTTCGGATTTTCGGTTGCAACGAGAGATTTTTCAAAAGTTCCAATGACGGTTGCTTTTATTATCTCGTCATCAGTTGCACTAATTTTGAACCATAAAGAGAAGTTAAACAAAAAAATTGAAATATTCGCCCTCGGAATGGGAAACAAAGACATAATGATTATGTGCTTGGTATTCATTTTGGCAGGGGCATTCACGGCGACTGCGCAATCAGTCGGCGCAGTTAATTCGGCAGTTGCAATTACTCAGCATTTTATCCCGCAACAATTCATGGTTTCGGGCTTGTTTGTCGTATCAGCATTGATTTCATTAGCGATAGGCACTTCTTGCGGAACCATTGCGGCGATTGTTCCGATTGCGGTAACTTTGTCCCAATCGTTGGGGTTAAATCCGGCCGTGCTGCTTGGCGCAACCGTCGGCGGCGCAATGTTTGGCGACAATATTTCATTGATTTCCGACACAACTATTGCATCAACAAGAACACAAAATGTTGAAATGAGAGACAAAATGCTCTGCAACTTGCGGATTGTAATCGTTCCCGCATTGGTTTGCACGCTTCTTTATATGCTGCCGACCTTTACGACCTCTACAAGCGAGATAGAACCTGTCGTTGTCGGTATTTCGGATTATATAAAGGTTATTCCGTATATTTTACTTTTAATTCTCGGTGTTTCGGGGATAAACGTAATGTTTTTACTCCTTGTCGGCACGATTTTGAACACGATTATCGGAATTAGTATGGGAATTTTCGATATATTCGGAGCATTTGCACATATCGGTAACGGAACAATCAGTATGGCAAATACTTTGATTGTTGCACTACTCGCTGGCGGAATGCTTCAGATGGTACGCTGGAACGGCGGGATTACATACATTATCAAGAAAACAGAATTTTTCATAAAAACGAAAAGATTATGCGAATTTGGCATTTGCTTTTTGGTCGGTGTAATCAACCTTTTCACGGCTAATAACACGGTTGCAATCATCACAGCAGGTCCGATTGCAAGAGAACTTACTCAAAAATACGGAGTGGACCCCAGAAGAACGGCAAGTTTGCTCGACACAACATCTTGCTGCGTACAGGGAATGATTCCTTACGGGGCGCAAATTCTTATCGCAACAAGTTTGGCATCAGCCGCTGCAATAAGTTCTTTCTCGATTATGAAGAACCTTTTCTATCCTGTTTTAATGGGCTTCGGACTTTTGGTTTCTTTGTTCTTTACAAAAAATGAAAAAGTCGGCGAATAACGGATAAAAAAAATCTTTCCGATAAAGTTCAGTCGGAAAGATTTTTTATGTCTATTTGATTTTTTTCAAAGATGAAATGAAGTTTGCGGATTGAACATCGCCGTCGAACTTCGTCAAGAATACCTGTGCGGTTTCTTCCCCCGTTTCGAGTTCGGGGAGTTGAGAGAGTTCTGCCGCATAATAACTTACGTTATTTTTCGGGTTATTAACTTTTTTCGCTAATGCATTTAAGGAAATTCCTCTCAAAAATCCTGCAATTCCGCTCTTTTTGTTGCTGAATTTTGTGTAAATTCTAAGAGAAGAATCCATATTTTCGAGGTTAATTCTTCCGATAATGAAGGAACTTAATTGAGGAGATGACGATTTTATCATCATTCTTTCGACAATGTTGTTTCTAATCATCAATGTACCGTTAATTGACTTAAATGTTCCGTCGGGAACATCAACCAAATCTAATAACGTCGACGGACTAATCATTGCAACGGGGTTTCTGAACAACGATGCAAAATTCAAAACGTATTGAACAAGACCGAGTTTAGTAATGGAGCCGTCTTTTATTGCAAATTGGATTTTGCCGTTCAATTTCATCTTGTCATCCGTGTAAAATTCCAAAAGCGCGCTTGCTTTACCCGAAATTTCTTTGCCCAAATTCAAAACCGAAGTAGCAATAGCATCGGTATCAACATCTTTTGCACCCAATCTTACGCTGTAATTTTGTTTTGCCAAATCGCAATAGACTTTAAGGGTCGAAATACCGTCCGCAAAGTCGAATTTGTTAGACTTAATTTCCAAAACACCATCTTTTGTAAGGGTCAAATTTGCATGAAGATTGCCGAATTTTATTAGTTTATAAACGCCTTTTTTCACGTTAAAGTGACAATTTTTAACGATGAGCAAATTAGGCTCAAAAGCCATTCCGTCGGATTCGATTTCCTCATCGGTTGATTTTTCGACAGGTTTTTTGTTTTCAACTTCAAAATACTTCAACGGAACATCACTTGTCGCAGTTTCAACGGTTGCAATACGTCTCGGCGCTTGTCCCGCTGGTCTCGGAGTTCTGGGGGCGAAAGATTTCATAACCTTTTCGACATCAAGTTCATCTACCGAGAAATCAACCTTTTGAATAACAATCGGGAAAACTATTCTGTTTTCGATGACCCCGTCAAAATTGTAATCCATACGTCTCAAACGACCGTCAGACTTAATATGAATGTGTTCCTGATCGGAGGAAATTACCGCATTGTTAATTCTCGTACGTTGTCCCGCAAGTCTTACGGACTTCATAACGACATTGCCGTCAATGTAGGGAACTTTCGAGTTAACGAACTTCATTTTGCCAAAGATTGTACCTTTTTTGAAAATTCTTTGCCCCGCAAGTACGTTAAAAAACTCGCTCGGCAACGGTTCAGGAATATCGAAAGCCAAATCCTTAATTGCGCCCGTGTATGCGTTCAAATTGCCGGAAAGCGTGATTAACGGACGATTAGGTTTAACATTTTCCGCGATTGAATCTGCAATGTAGTAGTTTATGTGATTGATAGTCAAAGCGTCACGAAGAACGCTGAGGTTAACCCCGATTGCTCTGTCGAACTTGGCAGGGCTGATACTTGCACCCTCAAAGAGAACATCGCTACCGACGGGGATTTTTCCGCCGCCTGTAACATCAACCTTTCCTGTTGCATCAAAAGCCACTTTCAGCGCAACTTTTGCCTCTTTAACGATTTGTATTCTTATGCCCGCGAGTTTTGAAATATATCTCGTAAATTCGTCATACGCCGTTCCCGTAATCAAGAGTTCGGATTTCGCGGTTTTCATGTAATCTTTGACGATACCGTTCATCTTAATTTCTTGTTTTTCAGAAGCACCGTAATAGCCCTCAAAATCTTTCATTTCGATATTTTTCGGGTTAATGGAAATCAAACCTTTTGTAACCGTCAACGGCATATCGGCGAGGGGTTTTAATTTCGTTGTGATTTTAGAAATCTTGATTGTTCCCGATAAATCTTCTTCGCAAAGTTTCAATTTAAAATTGAAATAGCCGTCCATATCTTTGAAGCAACTCATAATTTCCTTGCCGTTAGGGATTAAAAGGTTTGTATCCATAATTTGGACAATGTTTTTCATTTCAAATTTGTCGCAGAAAAATTCCAAATCGGAATGTTTTTCGCTCATATCGGCTTTAACCGTAATTTCCGAATGATTTATGAGAAATTTGAAATTGTCAAAAATCAACTTCTTGTCTTTTATATAGACATTGTCGCGGTCTTTGAAGAACAACTTCAAATGTTGTTTGTCATAATAAAAATCAAGAAATACTCCGAAATGAATAAATTTCGGCTCACGACTTTCCGTGATTTCCAAATCCTTTGCAAGAAGTTTTATCATGACATTTTTGTCTGTATTATAAATGATTGCACACTTTTTGACATACAAAAGCGCCGATAGCCAGTCGAGTTTAATATCAGAGGGCTTTTGTTCCTTGTCGGACTGCTTGATTGAAAGTTTTTGGAGTTTGTTCACATCAACGAAAATGTCGTCGGCACCCAGTTTTTTAAGAATAATCTTTTTTGAAAAAATTTTCGCAAAAGAAACTTCGCTGTCGAAATTTTCCAAATTCAAAAGCATCTCGCCGTCTTTTGTCAAAGACATTGTGTCGGTTTTAAAGGAAATTTCGGGTCTTAAAGAGGTTTTCAAACACGGATTTGAAACAATCAATTCCGCACCGCAATTTTCCCAAACCAAGTTTTTCACATAATCCAAGAACGACGGATTTTTAATAACGGCGGGGATAACCGCCAAATACAATACCAATATTAAACCAACAATTGCGACAACAATTGAGGTTATTGCAACCGTTGCTATTTTTATAAATTTTGACATAATAATTCTTCCTTGATACTGGAAAGTGTACCACAGTTTGTGATAATATACGAATATGAAAAGATTTTTAATTATATTTTTCATATTATTGTCAACCGCTTCGCAAGCATTTTGCGAAGAATATACGACTGACCAAATGACAGTTTTTACGGAAAACAACAAATTTTTCGGACTTAAAAATCCAAATAAAGAAATTGTCGTAAACCCCGAATACAAAAAGTTAATCCGCCTCGGAAAAAATTCGTGGATTGCACAAAAGAAAAACAATAAATTCGGACTTATCGACAACAACGGAAACATCCTTGTTCCCTTAAAATACTCTCACACGGAAAGACTTTTCGACAAATGGGTAAAACTCGGAAACGAAAAGGACTTCGGGCTTTATGACGAATACGGAAACGCGGTTATTCCGCCCGAATTTACCATGATTGAACCGCTTTTCGGCGGAAACTTTTTGACCTGCAAAAACTACAAATACGGAGTTTACAGCAATAAGGGCAAAAAACTTCTCGATAACGAATTTGAATTTATCTATATGCCAAGCCCGAAAGTTGCACGCATAAAGAAAGATTCAAAATGGTACGAAATCGAAAAAATCACGGAGAAAGAAGCCCTTACACTCCCCGAAGATTCTGTTAAAAAGGTCGGAAACGAACAATTTAAAATCACACAAATTTTCATTAATACAGGTATCGGCGCAGGTTATTCTGTTGTAACCGCAACGGATTACACCTTGAAAACATTCTCAACTATTTCTGTCGCTTACGAAGAAACCATCGACGAATTAATGCTCTCGCAAGGGGTTGAAACCGTTTCTATCTTTATGAAACTCGGTTGGTTGCCGAAATTTCCGATTGTTTACGCAAAAAAATATTGCCAAAATCTCGTCAAACCCAACAGCGGTCCGTTAAATGAGGTCAGAAACGAACTCAGAGACCAAATGGAATAATTATTCGATTTTTGTATTGTAATCAAATTTTGAAAGTCTATAACTAAAATAGCAACCGAGAACAAGCATCACACTTCCCAAAATTGCAAATGTGTGAGCAACACCCAAGTATTCGGCAATCAGACCTGAAACATAACTGCTGAGCGAGATTGTACCCATATAACAAAGCGCATTCACACTCATAACACGACCTCTGATTTTGTTTGAAACGATGTTTTGCAAAAGCATATTTTGAGGTGCCAAAAAGCACGTCATACCGAGTCCTGCGACAAACATCAGCAGAATTACCAATATTTCGCTATGAATAAATCCTATAAGAATATAGACTATGCTGATTGCAGAGCAGCCAAAGAACAAAATTCTTCTGAGACAACGGGTTGTGGTTTTCATAGCAAGCAAAAGTGACGCAGTCAAAGAGCCAACCCCGGTTGCACCCATAATAAAGCCCAAAGTGTCTGCATTTTCGTGCAAAACCTCCGAGGTATAAATCGGCATCAACATAGGATATGACAACAGCACAAAGCAAAAAATCGCCAAAAACAGTTGCGAAACGGATATCGGCGGGTGTTTAAAGGTATATTCAAATCCCTCTTTTAATCCGTCTAAAATCTTTCCGTTTTTGACATCTTTCGGCTTTTCATCTTTAATTCTCATCATTTTGACAAGAAAAACGTTCGGCAAAATACACAAGAAGTTAATCAAAAAACAAATTCCGACATTTGTATAAGCGATTAAAAGCCCGCCGATTGCAGGTCCGATAAATCTCGCAACGTTAAAACAAGAAGCGTTTAAGGATATCGCATTCGGCAAATCCTTTTCGTCATCAACCAGAAGAACAAACGTCGACTGTCTTAGAGGGGCATCAATCGCCGCAATGCAATTGAGAAATATTCCAAGCGCAATGATAATCGGGATATTAATATGACCAATCATTGTGAAAAACGCAATCAAAAATGCCTGAACCGCAAATAAAATTTGTACGAGAAAAAGCAGTTTGTGCCTGCTGAACTTGTCAACGATAATACCCGCAAAAGGTGTCACAACAACAAGCGGAATTGCGTTGAAAAACATAACCGTTCCCATTGCGTGAGGGGATTTTGTGATGTCATAAACGAGCCAACTTATCGCGATATTTTGAATCCAAATACCGATTTGAGATATCGCAAGTCCCGGAAAAAACAACCGAAAATTACGGTATTTAAAAGCTCTGAACATTTTTTGCAGTTTATTCATCACTTTTTCCTTTGGGAAATATAATACAACGAAATTTATCAAAATCAAAAAATTTCATGCTAAAATTTATCTGTTAAAACAAAGAAAATACCGATGACAGAACGAATTTCAACCACAATATGCCAATTCACACCAAAATGTAACGACAAAGAATATAACCTGACAAAAGTCGAAAATATGCTCGAAAACGCAATTTCGGACTTGATTGTTCTTCCCGAATTTTTCTCAACGGGGATAAGTCACGAAGCATTTTTGAACTCTCCCGAAGATGAAAACGGCGGCGCAACGATAGAAAGAATGCAAAATTTGGCAAAAAAATCAAACACAAATATTGTTTGCGGCTCGGTTATCGAAAAATCGGGGGATAAATACTACAACACCTCATTTGTCGTAAACAGAGAAGGCAAAACCGTTGCAAAATACAGAAAAATCCACCTGTTTGACAGTTTCGGCGGAACGGAAGACCAAAGGATTACAAGAGGGAACCAAATTGTAACGGCAGAATTGGACTTTGGTAAAATCGGGCTTTCCATCTGTTTTGATATCAGATTTCCAAACCACTTTCAAACATTGAAAAAGCAAGGGGCAAAACTCTTTGTTTGCCCGACCGCGTGGGGCTTTTCTCCTCAATTTGAAAATTCGATGAACTGGCTCGAAGTATGGAAAGCAATGAACGTTTGCCGCGCAAATGAGAACATAACACCATTTGTGTCATCCAACCAAATCGGCAAAAATTTAAGCGATTTTTATTCCGTCGGAAACTCAATGATTACGGACAAAGACGGAACGGTAACGGTAAATTTGAAAGACCAAGAGGGCATAATAACAAAAACCGTTGAATTATAGTTGTAAAATCATGTAACAAATAGATTGTACAACCGTTTTTACGCGCAATAAAACCTCAAAAAAAAACTTATTCATGATATAGGAAAACAAGGAATTATTATGTCTAATTATTTCAATTCGGAAGATTTTGCTCGTTTATACAAAAAAATGCCTCTGAACGAAATCAACAAAATCAGAGAACAGCAAGCAACAGAAGGGGTTTACGGCAATGAAAACCCGTCCGTAAGTTTCATTCCCGACGATGAGGACATCGTTCTTGCAGATGTCAAATTTGAAGAATTGGAAATAAAAGAAATTCTAATAAATAAAGAAGATGAAACTCCCGAACCAACCGACACGACAGAGGTTGCCGCTACAACAGAAACCGAAATCGTTCCCGAAAAGACGACTGTTTCGGATAAAAGTTCTTCGGCTGCCCAAACTGTTGAAAAAATCAAATCAACCCTTCCCGAATGGATGATTACGGATATTGAAAATGAACTTTCCGATTACCAAGAGGGAACTGACGAATACAACGAAAAATTCATCGAAAAAGCATACTCTTTGGCTAACGACGGTGCTATTTCCTCAGAAACGTTAAAGAATATCGGGCTTAACGATTTTGACAAATTAAATCCGAACATCGTAAGGCTTGATAAAAACGAAAAAGCCTTAAACAGACTGGAAAAGGCGAATACGGCAGAGGTTGCCAATAACGTCAACAATGCGGTTCAAAACGTTGCGGCAGAAAGAGCAGCAAACGGTGCAAATGCGGTTAACGGAAACAATAACGCAAATGCGGCGACCGCAGCAAGGGGAACCGCAAACACAAATACAACGACAACTGCAGCCCCGACAACAAGTTCAAACAATGCGGCAGTAGCAAGTTCAAGACTTTCGAGTATGTCAGAAGACCAACTTCAAAAACAACTTAATGAAAAGCAAGGTAAACTTGATGCAAAACAGGGCGAATTGAACGATGTTATGAACGGCTCAAACGAATGGTTGAACAGCATTTTGACTTCGAGAGTAAACCCTGCTTACGACGCATATATGCAGGAATTGGAATTAGCTGCGGAAAATTCCGAATTGGCACAAAAATTAAAAACAACAGTTCAGGATGTTACCGAAAAAGAAAAAAAAATAAACGAAACCGATGCTGCACTCACTGAAACCAACGCATCGTTGGTCAACGCAACAACAGACTATGACAATGCGGTTGCAAGAGTCGATATGCTCAACAATTCAAAAGCGGCGCTTCAAAGTGCTGACACAAGCCAAATGAACGACTATCAAAAAGGCGAAATTCAAGCATCTTTGGTAAACATTGATAAGGAAATTGCTGCTGCAAACAAAGAAAAGATTGCCGCTGAAAAAACGAAAAACGATTTAGAAAGAGACAAAAAAAGTCTTGAGGATGACAAAAAACAATTCCAAGGCGAACTCGATAAATTAAACGAAACAAAAGCAGATTTGGAAAATCAAGTCGCAGCAACAATGCCGAATGTTGCATCCGCAATGAACAAATACAACAGCGAAAAGACTCAATATGAAAATTCCAAATCGGGCAGAATTACTCAACTTCAAGGACAAGTTACGTCAATACAAGCAGAGGTTACGGAACTCAAAAACGCGATTGCAGCAAACAAAGACCGTGATTTAAAAATTGATTACTCAACCGATATCACGGCAAGAGACAGAATTCACTACGCAAAAGAATTTTTGGGCTACAAGGAAGAAGACTCAAGCGCCGATATTTTCTTGTACAAATGGCACAGTTCGTCAAAAGAAGTCGGTTGGTGCGCGGGTTTTGTCGACTACGTCCTTACGAAAAACCCGTCAGCAGACCAAACTGCAAGTTGGTACACGGATATTACAAACACTTATTGGCAGGTTAACGTTGATAATGCCGCAAAAGCAGCAAATGCACTCGTTGAGCCGCAAGATGCAAAAGCAGGCGACATCATTGTATTCGACTACGATAAAGATAATTCAATGGACCACATCGCATTGGTTGTCGCAGTTGAAGGCGATAAGATTATAACTATCGACGGCAACTCGGGCAACATGGTTCGTATTAACGAAACCATCATAAACGACCCGAGAAGCGCAAATATAAGAATTTGCAGAGCGTAATCAAAAAAACATTTAACAAAAACCCCGAATTTTTCACTCGGGGTTTTGTTTTGCTGACAGAAAAATTTATACCATATTTGTATAGCCCATTAAGTATTTATCAATTTCTTTGGCGCATTGTCTGCCCTCGGAAATAGCCCAAACCACTAAGGATTGACCGCGTCTTGCATCACCGGCAACAAAGACTTTATCCTTTGAAGTTGAGTGAGAAGATGATTTAATATTTCCGCGTTCGTTGAGTTCCAAATTGAATTTCTCGGCTATATAATTTTCGCAACCGACAAAACCTGCCGCAATCAACAAAATATCGCAAGGCATAGTTTTTTCGCTGCCTTCGACCTCAACGGGCATCATTCGTCCGCTTTTTTCATCCTTGACGAAATCCAAAGCAACAGTTACGATTTCTTTAATATGACCTTTTTTGTCCGAAATCACTTTCTTTACTGTCGTTTGATAAATTCTTGGATCGTGACCGAAAACCGCAATTGATTCTTCGTGACCGTAATCGACCTTGCAAACTCTGGGATATTGCGGCCAAGGATTGTTTTCCGCCCTTGTATCGGGCAATTTCGGCATCATTTCGAGTTGGTAAACAGACTTACACCCCTGTCTGATAGCAGTTTCAACGCAGTTTACCCCCGTATCGCCACCTCCGACAACTACGACATTTTTATCTTTTGCATTAATCAAAAGTTTGTGTTTTTCACCTATAAGATTTGCCGTAACGTCGCCGAGATAATCCACCGCAAAATAAACACCGTTTGTGTCAATACCTTCAGCTTTAAGTCCGCGAGGCTTTTTCGCACCGCAACAAACGGCAACGGCATCATATTCTTTGACGATATCATCAAATGCAACATCTTTTCCGACGTTAACGTTCGTTTTGAAAACGACCCCTTCTTCCTGCATAAGAGCGACTCGTCTGTCAACGACAGATTTGTCGAGTTTCATATTCGGAATACCGTATGTAAGCAAACCGCCTGCGCGATTTTCACGTTCATAAACAGTAACCGAATGACCGTGTTTGTTAAGCCTGTCCGCAACCGCCAAACCTGCCGGACCTCCACCGATAACGGCGATTTTCTTTCCGCTTTTTACGAAAGATTTTTGAGGTTTCATCCATCCGTTTTCATAACCGGTTTCAATAATCGTCAATTCGTTTTCCTTGACAGTTACGGGCGAATCGTTAAGTCCGCAAGTACAAGCGCATTCGCAAAGTGCGGGACAAATTCTTCCCGTAAATTCGGGGAAATTATTCGTTTTAAGCAATCTTGAAAGCGCCTGTTCCCAATTGCCGCGATAGATTTCATCGTTCCATTCGGGAATAAGGTTGTGCAAAGGGCAGCCTGTAATCATGCGGTTCAATTCCATTGCCGATTGGCAGAACGGAACGCCGCAATTCATACATCTTGCCGCTTGTGTTTGTCTTTCTTCTTTATCTAACGGTTCATGAAATTCGTCATAGTTTTTAATTCTTTCCAAAGGCGGCATAACCGTGTCGGTTTTCCGTTGATATTCCATAAATCCGGTTGGTTTTCCCATATATTTTCCTTTCAAAGAATTATCTGTTTAAATAGAAAGCCTCAAGTTCAGCTTGTTCGTGCTTAATACCCTTTTCCTCAAGTCTGCTGATTGTTACCGTCATTTTTTGGTAATCATTCGGGGTAATTTTCTTGAAGTAAGGCAATTTTGCGTCAAAATTGTCGAGTATTTCTTTTGCAAACGGCGACTGAGTTTCCTTATAATGAGCCTTAATCATACCTTTAAGTTCATTAATGTCATATTTTTCGGTAACTTCCGTCATTGTGACCATTTGCTTGTTGAGTTTCAAATACAAATCGTGCTTCATATCCAAAACATACGCGATACCACCGCTCATGCCCGCTGCAAAGTTTTTACCCGTGTTGCCGAGAATAACGACTCTGCCGCCTGTCATATATTCGCAACCATGGTCACCGCAACCTTCTACAACGGCAACTGCCCCCGAGTTTCTTACGCAGAAACGTTCACCCGCAATACCGTTAATGTATGCCTGTCCTTGTGTTGCGCCGTAGAGCGCTACGTTACCGATAATTATGTTATCTTTTGCGACGAATTTTGAATTTTCGTCGGGGCGAACGACTAATTTTCCGCCCGATAAACCTTTGCCGAAGTAGTCGTTACTGTCACCAAAGATTTTTAACGTCAAGCCTTTCGGAATAAATGCACCGAAAGATTGACCGCCGCTGCCGTTGCAGTTAATCACATATCTGTCGTCAGGCAACGAATTGCCGAACTTTTTAGTGATTTCCGAGCCTAAAATCGTTCCGACCGTACGGTTAACGCTTGAAACATTTATTGTGTGTTCAAACGGTTTATTTTTCTTGAAAGACGGTTCGAATGCAGGGATTAAATCCTTTTCGTCAATTGTCTTTTCAAGTTCAAAGTTAAAGATATCTTTTGCTTCAAAGTGAGTCGAGATGTCTGTTTTTGAGCCAAAAATTGATTCAAGACAAACCTTTGCGGCTCTTTCCGTAACCTGTTTTTCACGAACAGTAATCTTATCGGTACGACCGACAAGTTCATCCACCGTTCTGACACCGAGTTTCGCCATAATTTCGCGAAGTTCTTCCGCAACGAACGTCATAAAGTTCATTACGTATTCGGGTTTACCGCAGAAGCGGTTTCTGAGTTCGGGGTTTTGAGTTGCGATACCGACAGGGCAAGTGTCAAGATTGCAAACTCTCATCATCAGACAACCCATCGAAATCAACGGTGCCGTAGCAAAACCGAATTCTTCCGCACCCAAAATACAAGCGATAGCAACGTCACGACCCGTCATCAACTTACCGTCAGTTTCGAGACGAACTCTCGTTCTCAAACCGTTTTTAATCAAAGTTTGATGTGCTTCCGCAAGTCCGAGTTCCCAAGGCAAGCCTGCATTGTGGATTGAACTTTGAGGAGCAGCACCTGTTCCGCCATCGTAGCCCGAAATCAAAACGACCTGAGCGCCTGCTTTTGCAACACCTGCAGCAATCGTTCCGACACCTGCTTCAGATACAAGTTTTACGGAAATTCGAGCGTTTCTGTTCGCGTTTTTCAAGTCGAAAATCAACTGCGCCAAATCCTCGATAGAATAAATATCGTGGTGCGGCGGAGGTGAAATCAACGAAACACCGGGGGTTGAATATCTTGTTTTTGCAATCCAAGGATAGACTTTTTTGCCGGGGAGATGTCCGCCTTCACCGGGTTTAGCACCTTGTGCCATTTTAATTTGAATTTCTTGCGCACTTACCAAATATTCACTCGTTACACCGAATCTGCCTGATGCAACCTGCTTAATCGCGCTGTTTTTTTCGGTTCCGAATCTCGAAGATTCTTCGCCGCCCTCACCTGAGTTTGACTTGCCGCCAAGGCGGTTCATCGCGATTGCCATACAGGTATGTGCTTCTTCCGAAATTGAGCCGTAAGACATAGCGCCTGTCTTAAACCTCTTGACGATTTCGCTTGCGGGTTCAACCTCGTCGAGCGGAATACCGCCGTTTTCATCGAATACAAAATCCATTAACCCTCTTAACGTATGCGGTTTTCTTTCGTTGTCTACCATTGCGCTGTATTCTTTGAATTTTTCGTAAGAACCGAGATGAGTTGCTTCTCTAAGTGTGATAACGGTTTTGGGGTCGTACATGTGAGATTCGGTATTGTCACCGCTTCTGAGTTTATGCTCACCCATACTGTCCAAAGTCGTGTCCACACCGAGACCAAGCGGGTCAAACGCGTGATTGTGACGCCATTCAACACCCTCATTAATTTCTTTCAATCCGATACCGTCAACGGGGCTGACAGTATTCGTAAAATATTTGTCGATTACATCCTTGCAAATGCCCACCGCTTCAAAGATTTGAGCCGATTGGTAAGATTGCAAAGTCGAAATACCCATTTTTGAAGCAATTTTGACAATACCTTGCAAAATAGCATTATTGTAATCGTTTATTGCCGTGTAGCATTCCTTGTTTAGCATATTTTTGTTCACAAGTTCTTCGATGCATTCGTGAGCCAAATACGGGTGAACTGCTCTGGCACCGTAGCCTAACAAGGTTGCAAAGTGGTGAACGTCTCTCGGTTCGGCACTTTCAAGGATAATAGAAAGCGCTGTTCTTTTCTTTGTTGCGACGAGGTATTGTTCAATTGCCGATACCGCAAGCAATGACGGAACCGCAACGTGGTTTTCATCCACCCCTCTGTCAGACAAAATCAAAATGTTTGCGCCGTTTCGATAAGCCCTGTCGCAATCTACAAATAATCTGTTCAAGGCTTTTTCGAGCGAAGTGTTTTTGTAATAAAGCAAAGAAATCGTTTCAACTTTGAAACCTTTTGCTTTCATATTTTTAATTTTCATCAAATCAACACCCGTCAAAATCGGGTTATTAATTTGCAAAACCGTACAGTTTTCGGGCTTTTCCATAAGTAAATTACCGTCCGAGCCGACATAAACAGTCGTATCGGTAATAACTTTTTCTCTCAAAGCATCAATCGGCGGGTTTGTAACCTGCGCAAAAAGTTGCTTGAAATAACTGAAAAGCGGTTGATGTTTTTCCGACAAAACAGCGAGCGGAATATCAGTACCCATTGAGGCAGTAGGTTCAGCACCATTTGTTGCCATAGGCAAAATCGCATTTGAAACATCTTCGTAAGTGTAGCCGAAAACCTTATAGAGTTTGTCTCTTTCTTCTTGAGAATAGAAAGGAACTTTTTTATTGGGAATAGGCAAGTCTGCAAGTTTAATCAAATGAGAATCGAGCCATTCACCGTAAGGTTGTCTGTTTGCGTAGTATTCTTTGCATTCTTCATCGGAAATAATACGCTTGTTGACCGTATCCGCAAGGAGCATTTTACCGGGTTGCAAGCGTGATTTTGTAACAATTTTTTCGGCAGGAATGTCCAAAACGCCGACTTCCGATGACAAAATCAATTTGTTGTCGGTAGTGACATAATATCTTGCAGGTCTCAAACCGTTTCTGTCAAGAACAGCCCCCATAATATCGCCATCAGAGAACAAAATCGCCGCAGGTCCGTCCCACGGTTCCATCATTGTTGCGTAATATCTGTAAAAATCACGCTTTCTGCGACTGATATTAGGGTCATTCTTCCAAGGTTCGGGGATTGTAATCATAACGGCTAGTGGAAGCGGAATGCCATTCATAACAAGAAACTCAAGCATGTTATCAAGCATTGCGGAGTCGGAACCCGATTGAGAAATAACAGGAAGGACTTTATCCATATCGGCTTCCATGTACGGAGAATGCATGGTTTCTTATCTTGCACGCATTCTGTCTACGTCACCACGAATAGTGTTAATTTCACCGTTATGAAGAATAAATCTGTTAGGATGGGCTCTTTGCCAACTCGGTTCAGTGTTTGTGGAAAATCTTGAGTGAACCATTGCTATCGCACTTTTGAAGTCTTTACTTTGCAAATCGGTATAAAAACTTCTGAGTTGGTTTACCAAAAACATACCTTTATAAACGATTGTTCTTGAAGAGAACGAAACAACGTAAGTATTTTCGTTACTTTGTTCAAATAATCTTCTTATAACGTACAATTTTCGGTCGAAGTCCAAGCCTTGCTTTAATTTTTTAGGTCGTTTTACGAAACATTGGCAAATAAAAGGTGTGGAATTTTGGGCTTTTTCGGACATAACGCTCGTGTTAACGGGAACGTTTCTCCAGCCTAAAAACTCAACACCTTCTTTTGCGCAAATGATTTCAAACATTTTTTGGGATTGTAATCTGGACAAAACATCTTGGGGAAAGAAGAACATACCGACCCCGTAATCACGACGATTACCGAGGTTTATGCCCATTTCTTTTCCGACTTTGGAGAAGAATTCATGAGGTACTTGCAGCATAATGCCGACACCGTCACCGATTTCGCCCGTTGCATCTTTACCCGCTCTGTGTTCAAGTTTTTCAACAATGGTCAAAGCGTCATCAACAATTGAGAAACTCGGTTCACCATTAAGGTCGATAATTGCGCCGATACCGCACGCATCATGTTCAAATTTTGGATTATATAATGTCTTTTCCATACTGTCTGTCATTGTTTTGTCCTTAAAAGTGTCTTATCTAACTCCGAAAAGAAGTTCACCGTATGAAGGATACGGCCATTTTTCGGCAGAGGCAATTGTTTCCATCATATCTGAAGAAATTCTGATTGCCGTCATATCCGACAAGATTGTATTCTTGTAGTAGTCGCCGATTTCCGTAACGTCTTCTGAAGACTTAATTTTAATCAAATCTTCATCAAGTTTGTTAACCTGTTTGTACATTGCAGAAACCAAACTGCTCAAGTTTGTGAGAGTTTCTTGTTCGTAAGAACAATCTATATCGGCACAAACCGCTTTCTTTGAAGAAATTGTTTCGGCAAGTTCTTTGCAATAATCGCTCATTGCGGGAAGAATGTCTTTTCTTGCCATATCAAGCATAGTCAACGCTTCGATGTTGATTACTTTGCAGTAATTTTCCATCATAATATCGTATCTTGCAGCCAATTCTTCTTTGCTGAAAATTCTGTGACCCGTGAACAAAAGAACGTTCTTTGTATCCATAAGGTGTTTCAAAGCATCGGGAGTTGTTTTAAGGTTAGCAAGACCTCTCTTTTCTGCTTCTTCAACCCAAGAATTATCGTAGCCGTTGCCGTTGAAAATAATTCTCTTATGTTTTTGGATTGTTTCTTTAATAAGGTCGTGGAGTTCGGATTCAAAATTTCTTGCTTTTTCGAGTTCTTCGGCAAAGTATTTCAATTCTTCCGCAACAGCAGTATTCAATATAGTGTTTACATCAGATACTGATGATGCCGAACCCAACATACGGAATTCAAACTTGTTACCTGTGAAAGCGAACGGTGATGTTCTGTTTCTGTCGGTTGAATCTTTCGGAATATTCGGCAATGTGTGAACGCCGATTTTCATAAATTCTTTTTCCTTAGAATCGTATTGAGTTTCTTCTTCAATAGATTTAAGAATTGCATTCAATTCGTCGCCGAGGAACATTGAAACGATAGCCGGAGGTGCTTCGTTTGCGCCCAATCTGTGGTCGTTACCTGCACTTGCAACAGAAATTCTGAGCAATTCCTGATATTCGTCAACCGCTTTAATTACCGCGCAAAGAAACAATAAGAATTGTGCGTTTTCGGAAGGTGTTTCACCGGGTTCCAAAAGGTTGATACCCGTATCAGTCGAAATTGACCAGTTGTTGTGTTTGCCGCTGCCGTTTACGCCTGCGAACGGTTTTTCGTGCAACAAGCAAACCATACCGTGTTTCTTCGCAACCTTTTGCATAATTTCCATAGTCAATTGGTTGTGGTCAGCCGCGATGTTTGTTGTTGTGAAAATCGGAGCCAATTCGTGTTGTGCGGGCGCAACTTCGTTGTGTTCTGTCTTAGCAAGAATACCGAGTTTCCAGAGTTCGTCGTTCAATTCTTTCATAAATGCCGCAACTCTGGGCTTAATTGTACCGAAATAGTGGTCATCAAGTTCTTGACCTTTCGGAGGTCTTGCACCGAACAATGTTCTGCCCGTGTAAATCAAATCTTTTCTCTTGTCGAACAAATCTTTGTCAACGAGGAAGTATTCCTGTTCGGGTCCGACAGTTGTGTTTATGTGTGTAACGTCTGTATTTCCGAATAATTTCAAAATTCTGAGTGCTTGACGGTTGATAGTTTCCATTGAACGAAGCAAAGGAGTTTTCTTGTCCAAAGATTCGCCCATATATGAGCAGAATGCTGTCGGAATGCAGAGAACGCCGTCTTTAATAAATGCATAAGATGTAGCATCCCACGCAGTATAACCTCTTGCTTCGAAAGTTGCTCTCAAACCGCCTGACGGGAATGATGAAGCATCAGGTTCACCTTTGATTAATTCTTTACCTGAAAATTCCATAATGATTTTGCCGTCAGATGTCGGTGAGATAAAACTGTCGTGTTTTTCAGCCGTAATACCTGTCATCGGTTGGAACCAATGTGTATAGTGTGTTGCACCTTTTTCGATTGCCCAATCCTTCATTGCGTTTGCAACAACGTTTGCAACCGTGATATCAAGATGCTTACCTTGTTTGATTGTTCTTTGTAATGCTTTGTAAGTTTCTTTAGGGAGTCTTGCTCTCATAACCGTATCGTCAAATACCATAGAGCCAAAGATTGATGTAACTGTATCCATTTCTTCTCCAATTCTTTTATTCGCATAAAAAAAGCGACAACAGGCAAAGGACGATGTCCTCTGCGACCCCATTGTCGCTTTTATGGGCAAATTTATATCACAGTATATTTTTCTTGTCAAATCCGTTAATACTGAATTGACGGCAAGAAAATAAACAAATATAATGGTTTCAAAGGATTATTAAGATTACATAAAGGAAAAAGAACATGAATTTCGGATATGAAGATGTACTTGAATTTATTGAGCAAGAGGATGCAAAGTTCATAAGGTTGGCATTTTGCGACATCCACGGAAAATTAAAGAACATCTCCGTCATGCCCGACGAAATCAAAAGAGCGTTCTCGGACGGAATTTCTTTTGACGCATCGGCAATCGACGGCTTTGATACGGAAGAAAAATCAGACCTGTTTTTATTTCCCGTACCGTCGACCTTGAATGTGTTACCTTGGAGACCTTCTCAAGGCAAAGTAGTAAGAATGTTTTGCAATATCAAATATCCTGACGGCAGACCTTTTGAACTCGACAGCAGATTAATCCTTGAAAATGCCGTAAAATACGCAAAAGATAACGGACTTTCGATATATTTCGGAACAGAATTTGAATTTTATTTGTTCAAAGCAGATGACAACGGTAATCCGACGAATATTCCGTTCGATAACGCAGGCTATTTTGACGTTGCCCCCGAGGACAAAGGCGAAAACGTCCGCAGAGAAATCTGCTTAACATTGTTGGAAATGGGAATGAAGCCCGAATGTTCTCACCACGAAGAAGGTCCCGGACAAAATGAAATCGACTTTAAATACAGCGACGCAATCACCGCAGCCGATAACGCGATTAATTTCATAACGGTCGTAAAAGCGGCAGCCTTGAGCAACGGCTTGTTTGCTGATTTTTCACCCAAACCGATTAAAAACTGCAGCGGAAACGGACTTCATATCAATATGTCCATAAAATCCGACGACGGAGAAGACTACACAGACCGTTTTATCGCGGGAATTATGGCTCATATCAAGGAAATGACGGCATTTTTAAATCCTTGCGAAAATTCTTATAAACGACTCGGCGAAAAGAAAGCACCGAAATATATTACATGGTCAAGAGAAAATCGTTCGCAGTTAATCAGAATTCCCGCCGCAACAGGCGAGTACAAAAGAATAGAACTTCGCTCACCCGACCCGACAGTAAATCCGTATCTTGCATTTGCATTGTTGATTTACGCAGGTGTTGACGGAATTTTGACAAAGAAGAAACTCAGAAACTCAACGGATATAAACCTTTATACCGCAGATAAATCCGTTACAAAGAATTTGGATGTCTTGCCGCAAACATTGAAAGAAGCGGTTGAAGCAGCAAAAAACAGCGAATTTATCAGCAAAGTTTTGCCTAAAGAACTCGTCAAACTTTTAAAAGCATAGGAATAGCATGAAACCGACAAAAACAAGAGTTTTGGTAGTTTCAGGCGCGGATAACACTTTCGCTTATTTCAAAAAAATTCTTCCTTATGAAAGTTTTGACCCGATTTTGAAAGCCAATAACTCAAGTGAAGCAAAAAGATTTTTACTGACAAATACCGTCGATATATTGATTATCGACGCACCTTTGACTGACGAGTTCGGAATTGACCTCGCGCAAGAATATTCCCAAACCTCGCTCGGTATTTTGATTATGGTAAATTCTTCTTTGTATGAACAAGTCGCTTATCGTGTGGAAGATTTGGGAATTTACACGATTATTAAACCAAATTCGACCGAAAATATGTATTCTGCCGTAAAGTTGCTGTCTGCAATGCACAAAAAACTTGCGAAAATGGAGACTAAAACAAAAAAACTTCAAGAAAAAATGCAAGATATTAAAATTATAAATCAGGCGAAAATTATACTTATCCAAAAACTCAATATGTCCGAGGAAAGTGCGCATTATTATATTGAAAAGCAGGCAATGGATACGAGATTGCCGAAATCGAAGGTTGCGGAAAATATTATCAGAACTTATAATAATTGATTTATGTTGGTGCAAACTGCGCAAAATATGATATTATAAAAGTATTAAATTTTATGAGGTAAATTATGGACAGACAATTGAAATGCCCCGCTTGCGGTCGCGATATGAAAGAAGTTTTAATAAAAGACAGAAACATCAAAATCGACATTTGTTTTGACGGTTGCGGCGGAATATTTTTTGATAATCGCGAGCTGAAACAATTTACCGATACAAGCAAGGATATTAAGGAACTTGTCGACCTTTTGAAAGACAGAAAATTCAATGAAGTTGACGAAAGTAAAACGAGACAATGCCCTGTTTGCGGACTTAAAATGGTAAAAAACTTTGCAAGTCCTAAAAAAGCCGTTAGCATTGACCAATGCTATACTTGCGGCGGAGTGTTCTTGGATAACAAAGAACTTTCTCAAATCCGCGGAGAGTATGATAATACAGACGAATTAAGGGCTGATGTTGAAAAAATGATTGAAGATAACTTTGGCGAAGAATTGAAAAAATCCGAACTTGAAGCCAAAGAAGCAAAAAAAATCGACACCGTCAGAGAACTCTTGTTATACTTGGGCAAAAAAGATTAATAAATTATATAATGTTACACCGAACTCGTTTTAGGGTGATAATATATTCCTCGTCATACTGAGCGTAGCGAAGTATCTTTCTTTTTTTCGTTGGGTCAAGACCCAACCTACAGGCTGCCCAAAGTACCAAAAGAAATAAATATACGCTAAATTTGAATAATATAGATTCTTCACCCAATTTGTGGGTTCAGAATGACGGAAAAGGTATCGTCATACTGAGGCTTTAGCCGAAGTATCTTTCTTTTTTTCGTTGGGTCAAGACCCAACCTGCAAGCTGCCAAAAGTACCAAAAGAAATAAATATACGCTAAATTTGAATAATATAGATTCTTCACCCAATTTGTGGGTTCAGAATGACGGAAAAGGTATCGTCATACTGAGGCTTTAGCCGAAGTAT
>SAMEA104315436__coassemble_715_pt1 | contig 76982 bp, 73 predicted proteins | sample SAMEA104315436__metabat2_low_PE_043 | metagenome-assembled genome bin SAMEA104315436 (sample SAMEA104315436) | gut metagenome | biome: Monkey gut; feature: monkey-associated habitat; material: faeces | place: China | collected 2013
CAATGAGAAAAAAGGAGATTGTCGATATAATCGCCGTCATCCCACTCTTTTTCGATAAGAAAATGACACCCCGTACATTCGTTAGGAGGAGTACCGTTTTTCATCAAATTTCTGAGTTTTCGCTTAATTTCAAAAAGTTTTTCTTTATCAAAAAGTTCGCCGTGATAATTGTGGAAAATCACAGGTTTTCCGTTATATTCCCTGTTTACAATCGAGCACACCCGAACGACGTTACAATGATCGAACATTATACCGTGTTCAATAAGTTCGCAGCTTGTGTACTTTTGTTTTTCCAAAGAATTATTCACCTTGTTCCTGCGCTTTTTTTCTGTCTTCACGCATATTCATAGCACGTTCGTACAACTGATATTCGTTAAGACCGTAGTATGAATGGTTCTTAACGACATAATCGAACAAATCGTAAATATGTTGAGGAATATGATGCCTGTTTGCCTTGAACCAATGGTCCTCAACGTCAAAAGCAATACGTTTTACGCCCAAATCCTGACAATCTTTGAGCCACATTTTTATCTCGTCCAACGTATCATTAAATCCCGGGAGAAGAACATATTTTGAATACAAAGCACCGCCTGATTTTGCATATTTGCCGATGTTTTCACGCACTTTTGAAAATGCGTTTATATTTTTGATTTTTTTGTAGGTTTCGGGAGTTGAAGAATCTATCGAAATAATCGCAGTAACTTTGCCCTCTGAAAGCCCCTTAAATATAGCAGGCGAGAATTTTATACCCGATGTGTGAATTCTGATATTATTAATTCCGTGTGATAAAAAGGCTTCGAGCAAATCTTCAAATTCTTCAAGAATAGTTGGTTCTCCGCCGCCAAAAGTAATTTCTCCGCCGTTTCTTATCAGATTTTTATCAAGCATATCTTGAATTACAGGCAAAACTTTGTAGAATTCTCTTGTGTTGTAATAGTATTTATCCTCGTCGGTATAGCAATAAATACAGTTGCAATTGCAATGAGACCAATGCCCGATAAGCATTTCACAGAAATAATCGTCGTTATCCCAATCACGTTCTTCCAAATAGTAGCAGCCTTTGCATTTTGAATAGATTTCGCCGTTTTTATGCATATCTCTGATTTTTCTTCTGTGAGCGAAGAACTTATCCCAGTCAATTTTTTCTCCGAAATAATCGGGAATACATTCGATTTGTCCGCCGCCTTCATGGCTGGAAATACAACAGCATTCAATATTTCTTGAGAAAAAAGCAATACCGTGTTCAAGATGTTTACAACTAATATATTTCATAGATTTTACCGACTCATGTACAATAAAATAATTATAGTTCCAAACCTGAGAATATTCAACAAATGTTTAAGTTTTATTTGTTGAAAGATATGTAAAACTTGACGTTAAGCAGATATAATGATACGTTATTTTTATTAATTTTGAGATAATCAAGGTATAAATTTTGAGATATAAAAGTTGCGGATATATAGAACACGGTTTGGATTTTGAACACCGAAGACTAACGACGTGTTGTTTTACTTGCCACTCGGGCGGTGGTCACATTGACATAAAACAAGACTACAAGGGTGAACTTGTGGATTGGGAGAAAATTTTTGAAGAAAAAAGAATTCTCCGCGAAAACCACAAAAACGGAAACATCACACCGAACTGCCAAGGTTGCGTATTCTTATACGAAAACGACTGGGACGATGAAGATTACATCGACAGACTTCAGTTCAACTATTGGACAAAATGTAACAGCCATTGTATTTATTGCTACGCAGAAAACAACAAATCCGCATACGAAAACCTCGTTCCGTACAACGTAGTTCCCGTTATTCAAGATTTGGTGGACAAAAACTTGTTGAGAAACGGTGGCGAAATCGCTTTTGGTGGCGGCGAACCCACTATTTATCCCGAATTTGATGATTTAATCAATCTTTTCACGAAAAGCGGCATAACAAACATGCGTGTTCACTCTTCGGGTATCAAATTTTCACCCGCTATTGAAAACGCAATCAGAGAAGGTGCTTTGAACGTAGTCATCTCAATTGACTCGTCAAACCCCGAAACATACAAAAGAATTAAACGAGTAAACTGTTACGACAGCGTTGTTGAAAACATCAAAAAATATGCACAAGCAAATGCCGAAGGCTACGGATTAATGACATCAAAATACATCATTATTCCGCACGTAAACGACAATATTCCCGAAATTGAAAACTGGATTCAACAGACAAGAAAATTCGGAAGCCGTTGGCTCGCTTTGGATATCGAAGATGTTTGGTACAAAATGAACAGAAACCATATCCCCGATTACTATCTTGAACTTGTAAATTACGTAATCGACAGAGCAAAAGATTTGGATATGAAAATCGAATTATACGACAGGGCAAAAGGTCTAAAACAAGGATTAAACTTGATATAGATGGATATTGAATTATTTATTGAAAAATTCAAAACCTACGTAATCAACACCTGCAAAACAGCCCCTTATTCAATAGTTTCGCTGGGACCAAACTGCTATCCGAGAACGGTTCTGACGAGAACAGGGCTTATGAAATCCCGAAAGCAGGGACGCCCGACAATGCCGTTCGATTTTGCATGGTACCATTCTTCAAAATACATAACAGACTTTTTAAGCAACGATTTTTCAAACTTTTTAACCGATTTGCATTACTCGGAATATAGCGGTTCTTGGGATAGCGGGGATAGAATAAATTTTTCTCACGAAGCATACATCGGACCTACCGAAAAACACCGTCTTATACAGGTTTACAGACAAAGGATAAACAATTTCAGAAAAGAATTAAAAAAATCAAAACCGATTTTGTTTCTGCAAGTTTTGAAGGACCAAGAAGTAGGCGAAGACTGTATCAACACCTTTAACGAACTTCAAAAACTGTGCAAATTCAGAAATTTTGTATTTGTCATAATTGATTGCATTCATGAGATTGACGGAAAAAATTTGCCGAAAGAAATCTATACCCTGCAAATGCCTTTCCCGTCGGTAGGAACAGATGTTTTTTCAAAAGATTTTTATGAATCCGAAGAGGGAAAACAGTTTGAACAGGATATTGCCGAATTTATTGAAAACATTATCATTAATGAATTTGGAATGAATCCTGTAAAATTTTCCTAATTAAAAGTTCTGAGAAACAAAGCACAAAAAACGAGGTCTTTCAACCCCGTTTTTGTTTTAGAAAATTTTATTAGCCTTTCAATGCTGCAATTACATCGTAAGCCGTAGCATCTGACTTCAAACCTGCACGAGCCATAAATTCGGCTTCTGTCATACCGTTCTTTTCGAGGTATTGAGCGAGGTATTCTTTGTAATTGTATGTAGTCAAATCCGAAGATGTGATTTGTTCACCTGTGAAGAGGGCGTTATTTTCAGCACCTTTACCGACAACAGCCGTGTAATCTTCACCGAATCCGAGGTTAGCAAGACCGTTTTCGCCGTTAATCAACATAGAGTCTTTGCCCTTGCCGCCGAGAGTCAAGTTAGAATCACCGTAATCTTCAATTCTGTCGTTGCCATCCATACCTGCAAGTACGTTGCCTCTGGATTTTTGACCCGTTACAATCAAGTCATCGGCAGAACCGCCAACGATAAAGCCGCGTTTACCATTTACCAAGAAGGTGTTTTCACCGTTACCACCGAACATGTTAGCGCCAACGCTCTTTTCGGTAGTTTCAAAGTAGTTTGCCGAATTGTCGGAAGAAATAAACGTGTTATTTTTACCGTTATCGACAATCAAGTTATCCGCTTTTTTATCATCATATAATGCTTGTGCAGTTCTTGCCTTACCAAGTTTAAATGTGTTATTTTCGGATTTTTCGTGAGTGTTAATCATCAACGAACCTTCACCTTTTCTTGAATCCAAGGTACTGTTCGTTGCACTCCATTGAACATTATATTGTTTATCTGTTTTAGCATTGAACTTAGCTTCAAGATTTGAGCCGTAAAGTTCAATGTTGTTCAAATCATCATCAATATCCAAAACAGTCGGAGTGTCCTTTGTGGCACCCATTTGCAAAACTGTTTCGTCAGAATTTTTATCTGTACGACCTACTGAAAAAGTTGCGTCACCCGTAACTTTTGCTACGCCGCCGACATCAAAGTTTTCAACATTTTTAAGAGTAAATCTTATTTGTCCGTTTTCTGCTCTTACTACGTTAAAACCTGACATAAATGTCTCCTTGTACTTACACCATATACTCATGTAAAAACATGCAATGACAATGATTTGCAGTTTTTTTGTATATTGTTACACATTTTAACAGTCGACACATGTCGGAAAAAACTTTAGTAACCAAATCGCAATTGTAACAATTTTAGAAAAAATATTTACAATTCATCAAAAAAGATGTTTGTAACTAGCAAATTTTTTGCGATAATGGCTTTACAACATGTGAAAGCGAGTAACATATTGTGGTAAATAATTTATCCGGATACGTAAATTTTAGAGGCAGAACAAGTGCAGCGACGGCTGCATCACAGACTTCTGCAAAAGCAGCGACTTCAGAAACAAAAGAAACGGCTCAATCAAAATCGGCTTATTCAGCCGAAAACGTCAGAGCATACGGCTCTGCGAGCCTTAACACAACACTTTCTACTGAAGCGGCAAAACAGAAATATGCAGATGTTTCGGCAGGTTTGGATCCCGAAACTAAAGTTGCTTTATCAGGATTATTAAAATCAGGCGTATTATTAAATAATAATTCTAATGATGGCACGACTGTTTTAGACAACCTTCATAAAATAGTAACAGAACCGAGAATCAGAGGTTTGGACTCAAAAGTGTTGGCAACGGAAGCAATTACGGCTATTTCCAACCCCGGTTCAATTACGCAAACTTTCGGCGATATTCCCGATTCGGTTGCGAGAGCGGTATTCAGGCACCCCGAATTAGGTGTTCGTTCCAAAGAAGAAATGAATATCGGTCAATATTCAAATTGTTGCGTTGCAGCAAGTATTGAATATAACATGGCAAGCAAAAAGCCTGCCGAATTTGCAAGAATGGCGGCGGGACTTTCTTCGGAAGATTATAGCGTTACTAAAAATTTAAAATTATCAGATATTGCGGAAAAACGTGACGATGCGCTTTGGATGCTTGAACAATTCAAACTGCCATATCAAATGGACGAAAACGACAATCTTCAAGTAACAATCGCTCCTGACAGAAACGCAATTATCAGGGCTCGTGTTCAAACTTCATACAGAGACCCCGGCGAACGCTCGTCACTTGATGTTTTGATGCAATCAGCATTGATGAATGTCGGCTCACAACAAACTTACAATACGCTCAATGACACAAGAACAGGCGCATTGAACCCGTCAAATGCAGGTTTGACCGACTTGGAAAAGAACTTTGCGGAAGAAGTTGTAACAGGAACTCCCAAAATGCCCGTACTTTATCAGGCAATCGGTGAAGACGGTACCGTTCAAGCAAGAGCATGCGACTATCAAACGATGGCTGATCAACTTTTGGCGGCGCTCAGAATGGATGAAAATATCATCGTCGGTATTGTTGATTTCAACCAACAAGGACAAGTCATGGGCGGTCACGAATTAACTGTTACGGGTGCAGGAGAAGCACCGACCGGTGATTTGGTATTCATCTGTAACGATACTGCCGACAGCGATGACGAACCGATATACGTCTTGGCTCAAAACCTTTTGCCCAGACTTCACCACGCAGGACTTCCGAAAGAAGCAATCGGCGAAACCGAAATGCCAACGGCTTTTGACGGTATTCAGTATTATAAAGAACAATTGGCTTAATTTTAAAACAGCAAATATCTGTGCGTATTTGCTGTTTTTTGTAAACAAGAAATGTAACAATTTTATTAAAAACTTGATTGTTTTTTTATTCTAAGCGAATATTAAAATATACGAGGTTTAAGAAATGATTTTCAAGAATAATAAATTGACAGTAAATGACTTACCGAAGCAGTTACCTGACTTCAAAAATTCAGAATTGCCGAAAGACAGATTGACCGAAAAATGGCTTACAGACTGGATTGTAAACAGTATCAAAGCAAAAAGAATTAATGTCGGCGACATTTTGCCGAAGAAAAATGTCATTGCTCAATACCTCGGAATCAGCGTTGGTACGGTACAAAACGCAATCAGATACACGGAAGATAAAGGCTATCTTCAAAGCAAACAAAGAACAGGAACATTAGTTGCCGAATTTTCGGGACATACTGACGTAATCAAAAAGCAGACCTCAAAAAGAGATGTAACTGTTTTTAAGGTAAAAAAATACATTGTTGAAAACGGAATCGACTCTGTCATGCCGCCTGCGTCCGAAATTGCAAAAAGTATAAATGTATCTACAAACACAGTAAGATTAGCGTATTTGAACCTCTGCGATACGGGTTATTTGAAATACACAAGCGGAAAATCAGGCAAAAAAGTTTTAAAAGTCGTTAATATTCCTGACGTTTCGACCGATAACAAGGCCCAAATCAGTAAATCATTAGTAGATAAAACGACAGAAGATTTGTCGAACTTCATAACCAAAAATTTGAAAAAAGGGGACAAACTCCATACAAGAGCAGAACTTGCAAAACTTCTTGAAGTCAGCATCAAAACAGTTCACGACGCAGTCAATATCCTTGAAGCGAAAGGCATTTTGCTCTCAAGACGAGGCAGATACGGCACAGTTATTGTTAAAATGCCCGAAGAAGCTGAAATTTTCCAACCGATGAAAGAACGTTCAATCTTTGCAAAAGCGGAAGATGCAGCATTTTATCGTTGGGAAAAAATTGAAAACAAAATTCTTGATATGATAAAAACAGAATACGAAGCAGGAATGAAGCTTCCGTCAATGGAAGAATTGTCGGAAAAATTTGATGTCAGCACGAATACCATCAGAAAGGCATTGAAAATTTTGTCGGAAAAAGGTATCGTGGACTTTGAAAGAGGCAGATACGGCGGAACTTTCGTAATTGACATTCCCGAAAGCACCGAAAACTCGGTATATGAATGGCTTGCCGTAACTCACGACTTTGCACCGATGACATCCGGAAATTAGTTCACATAACTTAACAAGTGTAAACCTTACAACAGATAGTGTTTTCAAAATTAATTAAAATTTGCATCTAAAAACGTCAACAAATATATGTTATAATAAAACAGTCCTAAATGGTAAAGGAGGCAAAATGTCAAACTCAACTTTAGACAAAAAAATAGCACAAGATTATTCAAAAGAATTTGAATCATATCTGCAAACGAGACGGTCAAATGCTACTTATAACGGCATAGAACTGGAAACAGCAGGTTGGCAAAAAGAACTTTTCGGATTTAAAGAAACAAAGTAACTTTTATTAATTTAATTTTCAAAGGCGGTGTAAAAACCGCCTTTATTTTTTGGACACAAATAGTGTTACCCGATTAACCGATGAAATTTCCGAATATTTGCAGGATTTTAAAATATTCGGAGGATAAATGAAAAAATATTTATGTTATTTTTCGGTAATTTTATTACTTGGGATAGGAACATTGCCCGTAATTTCGGACATTAATTCATATAACGTTCACGAAGACGATAAAAGCGGAAATTCAATCAAGATAAACTCTGACGAGAAAATTCTGTTCATTGTGGATTTTTCAAACAGTATGAATGATTATCTCGGAAGCAGAAAGAAAATCGACGTTGCAATAAGTTCGCTCTCGACGATTGCAGGAAAATTAAATCCATCTACAAAAACAGGACTTCGAGTCTACGGACACAAACACGGTTTCAACCCGTTTCTTGGCTGCACGGCGACAAATTTAATCAGCCCGATAATGCCAAATAACACAAGAAACATCTATGCACAATTGTCACAAATATCACCAAACGGATGGACACCGATTACGCGGTCTTTAAAACAAGCCGTAAACAACGATTTTGCAAACATAGACGGCGACAAAAGGATAATATTATTGACCGACGGAGGGGAAAATTGCGATGAAAGCCCTTGCGAATATGCAATCCAACTTGTGCAAACCAGAGATGACATAAAAATCGACGTAATCGCACTCGCAATAAACGACCCTATTGCGGAAGACCAACTGAAATGCACAGCATTAGCAACTTCAGGGAAAATTTATCACGCAAACGATGCAGCAACGCTCGAAACCGTACTCGGCGAAATCTTAAACGTAACAACAGATGTTCAAGGCACAATAATCAAAAAATAACTATTGATAACTGAATGAATAACTGCCGTTGTTGTAATCCATACGCAAAATAATTTGCTCCCCCGAATACGATTCAGGCGGAGGATTAAACGACGGTGTACGCATCAACATGTGATACATAGCGTCATTTAATGATTTATTGTCGGATTGTTTTACAAAATGACGGTTTAACAATTTTCCGTCTTTTGAAATCGTAAATCCAATCGTAGCAGAGCCAAAGCCCGAAACGTTCAATATCGGAAAAACACTAAAAAGACGTTTTCGCAAAGCAACTTTGTAATCGGAAAGTTCTTTGGCACTATTAGTGTTTTTAACTGCGGTAGCAGGTTTTTGAACGTTGGTTTTGTTTTGAGTTGCAGAAGCCTGTTTATCTTTTTGCTTGGGTTGAACATCTTGAGGTTTTGTCTGAGTCTTTTTGACTTCTGTTTTTCGCGGTTTTGAAGCCGTTTGTTTCGGAGATTTATCCTTTTGTACCTGTTGAGGTTGAGGTTTTTGAGCAGAAGTTGCGGTTTTTTCTTGAACTTGAACAGGCGCAGGGATTGAAACTTCCTGCTTATCAGCAGATGCAACAACTTCAACTTCGGAAACACTATTTGTTGCATTGCTCGGTTTACTCTTAGAATCAATCCAATAACTGTCAACATCAGGAATTGTAATTTCCTTAGAAACCTTAGGTTTTGCCACTTTTGGAGTGTTATTTGACGGAGCCGTAATCGCCCTTACAATTAAAATAATCGCCAAAATTGAGATAAAACTGAAAATAGAAATTGCGACGTAAAGTGAAAAAGATTTTGCATGTTCCGATTCATCATCATCCTCATCATCTTCTTCATATCCCTCAGTTTCGGCATATTGTGCTGGTTTTTGATATTCTGCATTATATTCATATCCTGAAGCATTTTGATATTGCGCAGGATTTTCATACTGCGAAGTATTTACATACTCTGCATTATCTTCATACTCTGCATCATCCTCGTAGTCGTATTCGTCATTATAAGCGACAGTTTGCTGTTCCGACTCGGAATAGCCGTCATTTGCGCTTTCATAGTTGTCATAATTTTCGTAATTTTCCGAAGTTGAAAATTCCTCTTCCTGAGGAACTCCGTTATTCAGGCAAATAAAAACATTATTGCCGCAATCGCAATATTCGGGGTTTTCTGCATATTCAAGTCCGCAATTTTTACATTTATATATCATCGCTTAATTCTTTCATAATCATTGTAATCCGACGGCGAAGAGTATCTTGTCGAATTTGCCATTGTAAAACTTCCTTCCGCATTGGTGATAATCCGCTTTGAATTTGCAGGGAAATTCAAAATCGGTGTTTTTTGATAACTCAACAACAAAGGCTTGAGAACCCTTACTGCCAACGGGGTATAAGAGGAATTATTCGACCATGTTTTAAGATTCGATATGTTGCCTGCCTTGTCGACAGTAAACGAAAAATAAAACGTTGTTCCGATTGGTGCCGAAATATTGGCATCTCTCATCAATTTATTTTGAAGATCAGAGCGCCACTTGTTCCAAGCAATAACTTCGAGTTGCTCGGCTGTAAGTTGTTTATTTGACGAAGCCTTGGGTGTTTCTTTTTTAGGTTCGGGCTTTGACACTATTTGTGTTTTTTGTGCGGGTTTAGGCTGTTCGACCGTTTTATTGGGTTTTGAAGCCATTGGCGGTTTTTGAGTTGACGAAGAAGGTTTATGTGCAGACGAAGACGGTTTTTGAGCAGTTTTGTCTGTCGAAGATTTTTGTACAGTCTTATTTGACGGCTTTTGCGAAGGCTTATTTGTCGATGATTTAGGCTTTTCGGCTAAGGATTTTTGAACCGATTTCGCCGTTGAAGGTTTCGCTTTTGTTTCTGTCGATTTAGTAGAATTTGAAGTTCCGACAGAAGATTTTTCGTTTGTTTGTCTTTGTTGTCTTGGCTCAGATTGTTTAAATTCAAACTGAGGCGTTTTTATTTGAACATTCGGTATATCGACTGTAAAGTCAGGCATTTCAATCGAATCAAGTTCATAATTATAGTCAGTTTTTTGCGCTTCTGATTTTTGCGTCATCATAGAAAGTTTGAAATTTTTATTTTCAAACATAATATGCTTGTGCGTTTTCGGTCTGAAAATACAAACCAGCGTTGTCACAAGAAGGAACAAAACAAGTATAAAAATCAAAAGTTTTTTATCCATTATTTATCCACTCTCGCATTAATTTCATCCAACGCATACAACTCAAATTTTGTTTTTGCCAAAAGATAAGTTTCTGCTATCAACAACGCAGTCGGAACAAGCGCCGCCACAAAGCTTAAAAATAATCCCGAAAAATCCTGACCGATTTCGACAGTAAAATACGAAATATTCATTGTAAATTCAATCAGGATAATCGCAAGCCCGACAGAAAATGCAAAAAACATTTCTTTTTTTGCTTTCAATGTTGCCTGCAAACCTAATATTTCCGCGCAATGCAACAAATAGTTGCTAAAACCGTCATGTTTTATAATATCTGAATTTGAAATTTTTCTTTGGATAGAAAATGCGTTCACAAACAAGAAAAACGCAAAAACAATCAAGCAGGTTGCAAGTGTTAAAAATATCGGTGAGAACTTCAATCCTGAAGCAACTCTGACCCAGCCCGCCGCTTCAGAGAAACAATTTGCCAAAGTATTAGAAACACCGTAAGCCAAAAACGGTGCCGTTAACACGCCGATAACCGTTTCAAAAGCCTCTTTAATGTGCAGTTTGAAAATTCGGTCACTAACGTACTGCAACTTCGATTCGCTCAAATTGTTAACAAAATGACCGACCCAAATATTGTAATCGTGCATAACTTTTTCAAAGTCTTCACGGTATTCGTACTTGTCCAAAATTTCAGACAAAATTGAGCCGTTATTTTTGTAATATGCGGACGCTATGCCCAAACAAACGGTAATTCCGACGAAAAATAAAGATAACAAAATCGGGAAAACCAAAGTTTTGTTATAATTCAAATAATAAACAAGGTTAAAGGCATAAACTCCAAGCATCACAACCGATGAAAGTGCAATCAAAGTCGTATACACGGGTTTTGAAATTTTCGTTTTGTTATTCGGAATATTACTTCCGAAAAAGCCGTAAATCCCTTGTTTAAAAATAAGCATTACACCCAAAATCAAAACCGTATAAAGCAGCCAAAGTTTAAGTTCCGTCGGCAAATGCAAATAATCAGCGGATTCTTGAATAGAAAGTCCGACAATATAATTTGTAACCCCGAAAGCACATGTCAAACAACCCAAAGTTAAAGCAATATGTGAGAACACAGCACCTTTTGTATTTTGGGAAATTTTCGATTTCAAATCATTAATTACATGCGCAACGTCTTTAATAATGGCAATTCTGCGCTCATCAATATTTTCTTTTACTTTATCGAGTTTTACTCTTGTCACGGCATGATCGTCATCAGCATACAAGTTTTTTATATCCGATTCGTCAAAATCTTGCTTTCCAATCTCTGTAACCGTTCTTGCGGGTTTTGGCAACACTTCAAAGTTTATAAACTCTTCGGAGTTACTGAACAATAGTCTTGAAATCTTAGTAACCACGAGGTTTTTAAACGGCTTTCCTCTAAACAAAATGTTTTTATTAGCATTAACAACACTATATGTGTTATCGGCAGAATTATACGATACAACTATTTGTGTTACACCTTGTAAAACAATGTCATTGTCAGGAGTTTCACCGATTGTAATCACTCTGTTTTCATTAAATTGTCTTTTTATTTTAGAAGTGGATATAATTATTGCCATTAAAACTCCTTATCTGCCGATAGATTTAAAAAACTTTTTAGAAACTTTGCCCGTCATTTCCTCTGTTGCGATAATAAGTTTATCCTCACTCATAACGGGTATAAGTTGATTTTTTACGAAATCCAACTTTGACGGATGTGCCCAAACGAACATCAACGTCAAATCAGGAACGTATTTTACGGTGGTTTGAATATTTTTCGGGAAAGTATTCCAGTCCAATTGTTTTGAAGTCGCACCTTCGTTTTCCAAATCGCCAATCGTGACAACCGCAGGCACGTAGCCGTCTCGTTTCATTACAAGACAATAACCGATTGCCTTTTTCATCGCGTCACCGTATGCAGTTCCGCATTCTTCGGGACTGAATTTTGTAAAAGAATCTAAGGATTTTGAAATACCCGCAGAATCTTGCGGAGAGCCTTCATATATCAAATATGCATCTTCAGAAACTCTTATAATTTTTATCTTATCTTCCGGATCCATATTTTTACAAAGTTGCTTTACGAAACGCTTTTGCGACTCAATATTCTTTTGATTTGAAGCGGACGAATCAATTAAAAAAGTTACTGCAACAGGCTGAAACTCATTAATTTTTATGTTTTTTATTCCAAAAATGACAAGATATATAACAATTGCCACAAATGCAATAACTGCGCTCAAAATATATAATCTTTTTGTTAATACTTCTTTGTTCATATCTAGTTTAGAATACACGAGTTTTGTTAATTGGGCAATTCGTTAATCAGCGAATTGTCTTGATTGTCAAAACTGTTCCTTGCTTCAACTCAACTTCTTCGCCCGTTGCCATCAAAACAGTTACCGTTCCGCCGACTGCACCAACCGCAGCACCGACCCCCAAAGTTCTGCCCCAATCGTCGGTATCTCTGATTGCACCGCTCAAAGCAGCTGCCGCAACACCTGACATTACCGCCGCAAACATTGTGCCTGCGATTTTTGCCCCTCTGTGAGACTTTTCGTTTCGATATTCAAAACTTTCGGAGCGGAAAGTTATTTCTTCCCCGTCCGTCGTTAAAATTTTATCGAAAACAAGCGCCGCAGAAGCATCACCGTAGGCTCTGCCTGCTCTTGCAGACTTGGCAGCCGTACCGTAAACAATACTGCCTTGTTTTGCAACAACTCTGTTATTAACATACAAATCATTCTGCAAAAGCGCGGAAATTCTGTCGTTTTGCTCCAAACTGCTTGTACTGATATCCGATTGCATAATTATCGAAAACGAAAGTCCGGCGGGCAACGGAGAGTTGCTGACCGATGCGTATTTTGTAGTTGCGGAATTAGCACTTTGTCCCCAAACATCGGCATTTTGTTGATTTTGGCGAACAGTCGGAATTGCACGATATACTTGATTATTGTATCCGTTCGGTTGAATAACTTGAACGGGCTGACTTTGGCGAACACCTTGATTGGCATAATATGCTTGGTTATTGTAATTATTCGGTTGAATAACTTGAACGGGTTGTGCTTGTCGAACAGTTTGATTTGCGTAATACATTTGATTATTGTAATTATTCGGCTGAACAACTTGAACGGGCTGAGTTGTCCTAATCGAATTTGCCATAGTTTTTTTATCCGCTCTTTGTACTTGCAGAGTTTGATGAATAGCGGTTTTTGAAGTCGTAGACCGAACAGCGTTATAACGTTCTTGTGCGGCATCGCTAAAATCATAAGTCGTGTTTTGCTTTTGTGAATCTTGTTTTAGAGAATCTTGTTTTTGAGCATTCTGATTGGAAGCGTTTAAAGTCGGGGTACGATTTTCAGAATTTTGGGCAATTACTTTTTCCGCCGCTTGTCGCTTAGGCGCAATTGCGGGTTTTGATGAAATCTTTGAGTATTTTAAGCCATTTATTTTAAAGCGCTTCAAAATATCAGGTTTAATTTTTTCATTATCGGCGCAAGAGTAGTAATAAAAGTATGTATCTTCGTTTACTTGCTCAACCGAATAATAATAGTAGTCATTTTCAAGAGAAGAAATTCTGACGAAAGAATAGTCGCTTTTTGAATTTACTATCGGCATATTATTTTGTCTTGAATAGAAATCGGCAATACCTTTGACTTGTGAAGATTTTGCATTCTTGACCGCATACAGACATTCAACTTCTTTAGCCATTGCGGGTGCAATAAAGAAATTAAACGAAAACAAAAATAATAATATAATTGATAATAATTTTTTCATGGAAATGACAACCTGAGAAAATAATAGCAAATTTTTCCTCTGAATACAAAAAATAGAACGAAAAAGCATAATAAAAGTTCAAATTTGACTTGCAGAAAAAATCATAGCAACTTATAATTAAATCAATGCCGAAGTGGCGAAATGGTAGACGCACACGTTTCAGGTGCGTGCGGAGAAATCCGTAAGGGTTCGAGTCCCTTCTTCGGCATTTTTTACTAACAAAACAGTATAGTTTTTAGGGAAAATTAATCTTAAACATTAATTTCTTAACATAAAAACACAATTGTATTGCATTTTTATTTTCAGCATTACATAATTGGTTGTAGTTACCGCGGGGTAGAGCAGCCTGGTAGCTCGTCGGGCTCATAACCCGGAGGTCGCAGGTTCAAATCCTGCCCCCGCAACCATTTATTAAAAAAGAACCTCAACTATAGTTAAGGTTCTTTTTTGTGAACTTATGAAACGAACCAACCTGCTTACTTAATGGAAAATGGTGGATTATATTGTTTCTTTTGTATAAAATATTTTAAATGTACTAATTAATAATTTTGATTGTAAATTATTGAATATATGTTACCATTTGTGTTATATTATCTCGTATGGGGTATAGAATGGAAAGTACTGATAAGGATTTTAAGTTTATCGATTTATTTGCGGGGGCTGGCGGCTTAAGTCTTGGGTTAGAGCAAGCGGGTTTTAGTGTTGCTTTTGCGAATGAAATTAATAAAACTTGTGCAGAAACTTATTCTTATAATCGAAACTTATCTGAAAAACAAATATATGTTGGTGATATAAATAAGTTAATAAAAAAAATTGATAATTATAAAGAACAGTTTGACGATATTTCGTTAGTTTGTGGAGGGCCTCCTTGTCAAGGTTTTTCAATGGCAAATAGACAGCGTTTGATTGATGATCCAAGAAATAAATTGTATAAAAGTTATTTAGAATTTTTATCTTTTGTGATGCCAAAATTTTTTATAATGGAAAATGTTAAAGGCATGGCAAAAAAAATCAAAGAAATCATTGAGGATTTCTCATTTGTTCTTAAAAATCAATATAATATTGAATACAAAATTTTGAATGCTAAAGATTATGGAATTCCTCAAAATAGAGAAAGACTATTTATTATAGGGAATAGAATAGGTGTTAATACTAAACAAATTTTTGAGGATATAGAGAATTATAAAGTAAATAAATTTGTAACATTAGGGGAAGCAATATTAGATTTACCAGCTTTGGAACCAAATAAATTAAAGAATAATACTAAATTTGAAGATGATAAATGTGGATATTTTGTAAAAGATTATAATTATAAAAATACTAACTTTTATGGATATATCAATAATGGTAGAAAAATAACAAAATTGTATAATCATAAAAGTCGATATAATAACGAAAGAGATATAAAGATATTTGGATTACTACCACAGGGTTGTAATTCTTTACATGAATCTATTAAAGATATTATGCCATATAGTCGCAGAAATAATATTTTTAAAGATAAATATTTTAAATTATCGGAAAATGACATTTGTAAAACAATTACTTCTCATATGAAATTTGATTGTAATATGTATATTCATCCCACGCAGGCAAGAGGTTTATCTCCACGAGAGGCTGCGAGAGTGCAAACATTTCCTGATGATTATGTTTTTAAAGGTTCTCCCAATAATTGGTATATGCAAATAGGGAATGCAGTACCAGTAAAGTTAGCTGAGGTGATAGGAAAATGCATACTAAAAAGCTTAAAGAAGTAAAACATTTAGAGTTGTTTGCTGGAATTGGTGGTTTCCGTCAAGCACTTGAACTTTTGGGCAATGATTTCGGAATTAAAATGAATTGTATAGGATATTCGGAAATTGATAATTATGCAATAAAAAGTTATAAAGCAAATTACAATATAGATAATGATGTTGAAATTGGAGATATTGTTAGTTTTTCTGAAAATAAAGAAAATATACAAAATCTTAAAGATTTTTCTTTATTAACAGGAGGCTTTCCGTGTCAAGCATTTAGTATGATGGGGCTTCAGAAAGGTTTTAAAGATTTAAGAGGTAATGTATTTTTTAAAATAATAGATATTTTAAATGTAAAACAACCGAAAGTTATTTTACTTGAAAATGTACGTAATTTGATATCTCATAATAACGGTGAAACTTTTCAAACAATTATTAAATTAATTAAAGATTTGGGATATAGTGTTTATTATGATGTGTTTAACACAAATAATTTTGGGTTAGCTCAAACAAGAAATAGAGTTTTCATTTTTGCTTATAGAGGATTATTGCCTAATAATTTTAGTTTTTCTCAAAACCTTGTCAAAAAATCTTTTGATAAAATTTGTACAAAAACATCATTACAAATGCAAAAGAATGTATTAGATGTGTTAGAAAAAGAAGTGGAAAGTAAATATTATTTATCAGAAATATTAAAACCAACAATTTTATCAAATGGAACAAAAAATTTTTCAAGTAAATCAGAAATAAATCCAATAATTGCAAGACCTTTAACTGCCACTATGGTAAAAATGCATAGAGCATGTCAAGATAATTATTTTAGTGATGATTTTATTCACTGCAAAGATCCAATCAAATATAAAGAAAAACAATTCACAATGGAGCAATTGTTAAAGAAAAAAATAAGAAAAATTACACCAGCAGAAGCATTGAGTTTTCAAGGATTTCCAAAAACATTTTGTAAAAATGCACAAAATTGTGGAATTAGTAACCACCAGTTATATAAACAAGCAGGGAACGCAGTAAGTGTTAATACTGTATATGCAATATTGTACTATTTATTAGTAGAAAACAATGTATTGGGAGTAAAATAATAGTGAAAAATTTTTTTGAATTGCATGATGAAAAGATAATTGGATATAAAAAATTAACAAATGCAGATTTAGGTTTATGTGGTAGTCATCAAACACATATTGGTTTATTGGATGGTATTTTTACATTTCTTACGGATTCTGCAATTGAAGAATCAAGTATATTAATTTATGAAAATGATTGCCAAATTTTGGATGTATATTTTGATCGAATAACAAGAAAAAATGGAACCATCGAATGTCCCAAAATTAGAAAAGGTGGACATAATATTATTTCAATGGTAACAGTAATACGTGATATAGTGAGACAAAATATAGAAAATTATAAAAATTGGTATTTAATATGGTTTGGATTAAAAAGTAAACAATTGGTTTTTATGTTATTGCATGAAAATTCGACTGGATATAATGACTTAAAAAAATATGGTCTTAAGTTTTCAAAAAAATCTTATAGAATAACGGCTGAAACATATGAATATAATAAACTTTCAACATATATAGAAAACTTTTTAAATACTTCTTCTAAAAAAATTATTAAAGAATTAGAAATAGAAACTCAAATTCCAGGAAAATTAATCACTGAAAATAAAATAAGAAAATATGATGTGCAAAAAGCTAAGTCAATTTTTACAGAAATAGGACAAAGAGGAGAAGAATTCATTGCAGAATATTTTGACAAATTGCAATTTAAAAAACAAATAAAAAAATATACTTGGGCAAATTCCTCTTCTGAAAGTGGATTTCCTTATGACTTTTGGTATCAAGATATGCTTGATAATGTTATCTATTTAGATGTAAAAACAACTAAATTCAATTTTGAACAAAAAATTATATATAGTGATAAAGAAATAAATTTTGCTTTATCTCGACCACGAAATTATTATAATATTTATAGAGTTTACGATTTGACTGATAATAATGCTAATTTAAGAATTTGCAAAGATTGCATGTCGCATTTCAATTTAATTAATAAAAATATTTTAACCTTTCAAAAGAGTATAGAAAATATTAATACAAATATACAGTCCATTAGTGTTGCCTTTGAACCAACTATTAATAATTTGTCTTTTGAAAGGGAAATACAATTAAAGAAATAATTAAAAAAAGAACCCTCGTAAGGGTTCTTTTTTTCGTTAATATTTAGCATATTCAATGCTTTAAGAACACTTCAAATTCTATACAAACATCAGACATTTTTTGTTTTTATCAAGATTGCAGGTTGGGTCTTGACCCCAACGATTTTGTCACCCAGAACTTGTTTCAGAGTCTAACTTTTTGAGAATATTAGAATCCTTTAATGAGGATTCTTCGGCTAAAGCCTCAGTATGACTGCAAATATTCTTCGTCATTCTGAGGGATTTATTCCGAAGAATCTATTTGGGTTAAAAAGCATAAGTTTCTCAAAACACAGAGCAGGTTCTCACTTCGCTCAAAATGACGACGAGGAAACTCAATCAACAGACTCGTATTTATACAATTTTACGAACAGAAAAAAACATGATATAATAAGCCAATAAATTGAAAAGGCGGTTCTAATGGTTAAATATCCCAACAAACTTCTAAGCAGTTTACGAGCAAACGAAGTCTTAATTTATCAAGCAGAAGAAGGTGATTACAACAAATTCATTCGTTTTTTTGTAATGCCGACAGGTTTATTATTTATCACTATTGCCTTATTATCCTGGCCACCAATACTGGGTTTACCAATGCTATACGCACTCGCAGACATTCCGCTAATCGTTCTTATCTACTGGTGTTATTTCCAGAGATTTAGCGTTTCTGCCTATCTCACAAACCAAAGAATTATAATTTTTAACAGAATTACTTCTCGTATAATTAGTTACGAACTCTCTGAAATAAAATCTTTTAAAGTATTTTGCACTCAAAATTGTGCCAATATAGAGATAAAAGATGAAACAAAATCGTTTGTAATTAACAATATAAAAGTTGAAAAATTTGAAGAAGAATTTAAAAAACTTTTGCCCGATTTCGTATCTCAAAATAATTAAACAACAGATTGTAGGTTGGGTCTTGACCCAACGATTTTGCCACCCTGAACTTGTTTCAGTCCGTAGGTTGGGTCTTGACCCAACACCCAAGAGAGGTGCTAGAATAGGCGAAATGGTAAAGGTGGCATAGGGAGATTTTATGCAAGATAATTTTAATGAAAATAAAAATGATAGTTCCCGACAAAATAAAAAGAACATTTTTATAAAAACTTTTGATTGGTGCAAACGTTCCTTTTTACACCCTACAACTCTGGTGCAAAAAATTACACCCTATTTGTTGCTATTTTTAGGGCTATATATATTGATTTTTAAAGTCTTTAATCAAGATTTTATTAATTTGCATTATGGACGTTTTCAACATGCGGCAGTATTGATAAATAATAATGAATTCTTAATTAATGGTGGAGATCAAAAAAATAATAAAAAAACAGAATTGATAAATATAAATACTAAGAAAAGTTATATATTATCAGATTCATTGTATTCGCATAGAAAACATAAATTGTTTAAGACAAATGACAATCAATTGATTTTATTTGATATTAATGCATTTGAACAATTTAATATAGAAAAAAATAAATTTTTTTTGTTGCAATATAATCCATTTAATATTATTCATTCGAAAAAAATTGGGTTTCCATTAAATATAGAATTTGAAATATGTCAAATTAATTCAAATTTGTTTTTTATTTACGAATTTGATAGTTTTTATATTTATAATTTTAAAAATAATCAATTAAAGAAAATAGACAATAGTAAATTTACAAAAAATGAAAAATTATTATTACTACCTATATCGAATTGCGAAATATTTATAATTAATAAAAATAATCCTAAATATTACTATATTTATAATATTAATAGTAATTCTTTAAATAAAAAAATGATTAATAACCCTAACTTTGAAGCAATATATAATGTTATATTAAAGGACAATATTTATATATTATTATTTACTGATGAAAAAATATATAAATTAAATTTGTTAACAAATAATTTTAATGAATTACATAATTTGATAACTAAAAGAACAAACTACAAAACAATTGAATTAAAGAATCTTATTTTTATCGTTGGAGACGACAAAACAAAAGAAAGAGCCAAAATGATAGAAATATATAATGAGTCAGATAATACTATTACAGATAGCAAAATAAATAAAAAAGTAGATGAAAATGTAGTTATAGAAGCATTTTTAGATAAAGATATTATAATTTTTTCTGGCGAATACCCTTGTTTTAAATTTCTTAGTTCAGAATATCAATATGATAACAAAATATATATATATAAATACAATATGAAAAAATAAGGAGAATAAAAAATATGGCAAAATTTATAATTGGAATCCTTGAAAAAAATGCAAATTAAGAATTTGCAAACTTATTATCACAAAAAACAGGAGATAGTCCGTAGGTTGGGTCTTTACCCAACAAAATGATTCTCTTCAAATAGATTCTTCGCTTCGCTCAGAATGACGGAAAAGGTGTCGTCATACTGAGGTCAGAAAGACCGAAGAATCTGTTTTTCTCAAAGCAGTATTACAGAGTGGGTTTTACCTCAACGAAAAAGATTCTTCACTTTGCGCAGAATGACAAGGAATGTATTGTCATACTGAGCGGATTTTCGATAGAGTGAGGAACGAAGTTGCGAAACTCATAAACTAAAGTTTTTCGGCGGAACGGCAAAAACGAAAATAAATATATAAAATTATTTGAGTATCAAATTCTTATTCCTGATAAAAAAGGGGCAAGATTGCCCCTTTCAATTTTAACACAATTCAGCATCGCCAAGTCCGAATTGTTCCAAACTATTAGATTTCGCTTGTACACAGATATATTCCAAATCTGTTTTTGCTTCTATTGTTCGAACTGCATTTGGTAGAACTTTAACACAAGTTCCTTCTTTAACTTCGACAATTTCGTTATCCAAAGTCATAGAACCTTCGCCTTTTAAAAAAATATAAACTTCTTCGTTTTGTTTGTGCTTATGGTTGAATGGCAATTTTACTCCGGCCGGCATTACGCTAACTGAAATTTCACAACTTGTCAATTCTAATAAACCATGTAAAAACGCTTTTCCGTTCTCATAATTTTTGCCCACCTCACTGATTTTTCCGATTTCTTCTTTTTTAAAGTTTGTCATAATATTTTCTCCTTTCGTTAGATATCTAACCATTACTGTAAAAATTTTTTCTTCCGTTACTTATATTTTTTGCAAAAGTTCTTCTAAAAGTTTAACTTCATTTTCTGATAAATTTTTGTTTAACATTTCGTTTAAATCGTTTGAAATTTTTTCAAAAGTTGCCTTAAAATCTTCGCCTTTTTGAGTCAAAACTATATATGTACAACGGCTGTCTTTATCTGAAGCCTCTCTTTTTAAATATCCGAGTTTTTCAAGTTTATCAACCAAGACCGTAACTGTTGGTTTTGTTCTATGAATACAATTTGCAATATCTTTCATTGTCATTTTACCGTTTTTATAAAGACATACTAAAATATCGCCATGGCTTGGAACAAGTCCTTCTGCTCCGTTATTTTTTAATGCTTCAATAATAAAACGGTTTCCTTTTTCATGAATTTTTGATATTAAAAATAAAATTGCACTCATATAATTTATTATAGTTAGATATCTAACTTTGTCAAGACCGTAGGTTGGGTTTTGCCCCAATGATTTTGTCACCCTGAACTTGTTTTAGAGTCTAACTTTTGAGAATATTAGAAACCTTTAATAAAGATCGGCTAAAGCCTCAGTATGACGGTAAATATTCTTCGTCATTCTGAGGTCAGAAAGACCGAAGAATCTGTTTGTCTCAAAACAGTATTACAGAGTGGGTTTTACCTCAACGAAAAAGATACTTCGCTACGCTCAGTATGACGTTTCAGATATTATACAATGTAAATAAAATATCATTAAAATGAAAAAGACAGGTCAAAGACCCGTCTTTTTTAATTATCGGCAAAATACTAAATGATTTTATAGAGCAAATAGTAAATCACAGAGGAAATAAGCATACACGCAGGAATCGTTACAACCCACGCAATGACTATATTTCCGACGACGCGCCATTTAACCGCGTGTGCGTGAAATGTCGAGCCTACCCCCATAATTGACGTTGAAATTACGTGCGTTGTACTAAGCGGAATCCCAAAGTGTGAAGCCGTCAAAATCAATCCCGCCGCGGATGTTTCCGCAGCAAAGCCGTGAATAGGTTTCAATTTAATAATCTTATGTCCCATCGTTTTGATAATTTTCCAACCGCCGTTCATCGTGCCGGCCGCCATCGTCAAAGCACAAACAATGATTACATAAATCGGAATATCGAACTCGCCGTTCGGACCTTTCGACAAAACACCGCCCGCCAACAATGCCAATGTAATAATCCCCATTGTTTTTTGAGCATCATTTGAGCCGTGGCTCAATGCCATCATGCCCGACGAAATCAACTGCAACTTGCGGAATTTTTTATTGACATTATTCGGGGTCGCTTTCAACAAAATCACAACCCACACAATCAACAACATCAGCGAAAATCCGACGCAAAAACCAAGCACGGGTGATGTAAACATCGGAACGATGACCTTATCCAACAAGGTTTGAAAATGAACGACTTCAAAACCTGCCTTAACAACTGCCGCACCCAAAAGTCCGCCAATCAATGCATGCGAAGAACTGGACGGCAAGCCGAGCCACCAAGTCAACAAATTCCACAAAACCGCCGCAAGCAATGCACAGAAAATTACCGTCAAAGTAATCATATCCGCATTCACAATGCCCGAGCCAATCGTTTTGGCAACGTGCGTTCCCGTCAATGCACCGACAAATTCCAACGACGCCCCAAACAATACCGCCTGCTTCGGAGAAAGCACTTTTGTTGAAACAACCGTGGCGATAGCATTTGCACAGTCGTGAAAACCGTTAATAAACTCAAATGCCAATGCAACAAGGATTACAGCCACAAGAAGTAAAATAGTTATACTCATCTTTCTTCTCCATCGGCTAATTTTGTTTCAATACGACATTCAATATTGTGTCCGAGACGTAATAACAAGCATCTAGCGCCGTTTCAATTTCCTTATAAATATCACGGAGTTTGATTACCTCAAGCGCATCATATTTGCCTGAAAACAATATCTTCATTGCGGCTCTGTGAACTTCATCACCGTGAGATTCAAGTTCTTTCATCTCAATACTCAACTTGGTCATTTTTTCAACGTCAGAAACTTTTTTAAACTCACCGAAAATTTCTTTGAGTTTATCCGTCGCCTTAACCAAAGTAAAAGCCTGTTCTTTCATTTCGTCCGTGTAGTTATTCAATCCGTACACTTCCAAATTTAAACAGGCTTTTGAAATTCTTTTTGTTATTTTATTAAGCTGAACGGCTATCGTCTGGATATCCTCGCGCTCAATAGGGGTAATGAAACTTTTATTAAGTTGCTTTAAAACTGCCCTGTATGACAACTTACCTTTTTTCTTATATTTTAAAGCCTCTTCTCTATACTCATCGCTAAAATGATTTTGCATAATCTCATTGTAGAGCGTTGCCGTTTTGCTGCATACATCCGCACTATCCTGAAAATACGCAAAAAACAATTTATCCTCAGGTGGCATAATATATGCCATCAAGTTAAACTTAGACATTTCTGTATTCTCCTTATCTTCCACACGGTGCCAATTTTAGGCACACACAGAAATTTTATCAGAATAGTTCTTTTTTGAAAAGTATTATTTTTTTATATATTTTTCAAAATTTCTTGTAAAAAGGATTAGTCAATGCAAAAAAAACAAACGCTATATAAAAAAATCATTAAAGTTTTCAAAAATAATGCCGAAATATATAAAGAGAAAAGAAAGAGGACATTATGCAAGCAGAATTAAATAATCTTGAAATGGAACAAGAAGCAAATGAACTTTTATCACAATTCCAAGAAATCGGTGGTAACGGTGTCGAACTTCAAGGCAACGGATTGAACGGCAACGGTTTTTCTGACGGTTGCGGAAACGGTTATAATATGGACAATTTGATGAAAAACATCAAACTGTAAAAACGTTATAAACAAAAAGGACTCCCCAAAGGGAGTCTTTTTTATTGCAAAAATCTGTTAAAATTCAAGCATGTCAAGCCAAAACTCTATATGTGTTTTTTCTTCTTAACGGCTGCCATTTTGATTTTTTTACAAGCCTCATATTTTGCTTTAACTATTTTCACGAGCATATCTTCAAAATCCGCATTCATTTTTTCTTGAACAGCAATAATTTTCGCACGAATTTCTTTCATTCCCATATCAACATAATCCTGATTTGAGAAACTTCTTCTGACCCTTTCCATTTCAATTTCGCCGTTTTCGATAATTTTAAACAAGATATTGAGTTCTCGCTCGTTCAAAGAATATTTTTTCTTAACTCGTTCTCTTGCGGCAGCAATCTTTTTCTGCCTTTCCGCAAGCACTTCGTTATATCCCATTTTATCTTCGGGATCGTAAAACTGACTCTTTATCTCGTTATTTTCCATTTTTCACCTAAAATTTATAGTTTGCTACACTTTTTGTACCGTATTTGCACAAATACAACATGATAATTTCCCTGCTCATAAGATGGAAAGAAAGCGCATTTCCGTATGCATCTCTCGCCCTTGAAGTACAAAGATTGAGAATTTCGTTCAATTCCTCAGGCTTCATGCCCGACGCTTTATAGACATACGTCGGAGAAAATTCCGAAACCTGATGAGTTTTTCCGACAACACCGTATTTTTCGGGCGCTTCGCGCAACTTTGTGTGTTTTCCCATTGTAAAGACGCTTTTGCCGTAACAATGGATAATATCCGTGTTAGCACAAATTTCATCAATTGTCATAAGAGCATCTTCTTTCGTTTCCGCTGGGAAACCAAAGAAAATAAACGCAAAATTATAAATACCCGCTTTATCTGCACGCGCAAGGATTTCAAGCCTTTTATCAACGTCAATGCCTTTATTAATCAAGTCCATAATACGTTTCGAGCCTGATTCATAACCCCACAGAACCATTCTCAAACCTGCTTTGTGAGCGACATCAAGAATTTTCTGACTAAATTCGTTTTCCAAACGAGCATCACAGAAAAATTCAACGTCCAGTTTTTCCTCAATAAACCTTTTCGACATTGCTTCGAGGTAACTCGGACTAATTGCTTCGTCGATGAATTCAAATTTTCTTATGCCGTATTTTTCTTTGAAATTTCTGATTTCTTCAACCAGTTTATCAATACTTTTAATATTGTAATGCATACCGAAATCGTGGTCACAGAAACTGCACTTTCTCCAGTAGCAGCCGCGAGATGCAGGGAAGGGCATTACAATTTCGGGAACGAAATATTGTTTTAAATCATATCCTTCCAAACTCGGCGGTTTCAAATCGTTTAATTTTTTCGGCTCGATTATCGGATTAGCCTGAACTTTTCCGTCTTTTGAATAAAGCAAATTCGGAACATCTTCAATCGAGATTTGTCCGTTGACGTATTTTGTAAGTTCAATTACAGGAACTTCGCCCTCTTCAAGCAAAAGACTGTCGCAAAAAAGTTCAAAAAATTCGGGATGTTTTTCAAAAGAATCAGCAACACGTCCGAAGTGGTTTCCGCCAATATTGATATAAGCATCCGTTTCGGTTTTTAGCATATTGGCAAGCGTTAAGCCTGCAACGATTTGGCTGGACGCATTTATTGAAATACCGATATAATCAGCCTTTTTAGCCTTAATTTCTTCGATTTTTGTCTTGAAATAATCTCTGAAAATATTCGATTTTTCATCAAACACATAATATTTGATTTTGTCGTAATCCAAATCCAAGAATTGATTGTAATAAGAAACAAAATCCAACTTTGTCGGATAATAAGGCATTGAACAAATTTCGAGCGCTTCTTTTATGGTATTTGCCGCAGAACAAAAAAGTTTAGGATTATAGTAATACTTTTCATCCTTCATGATTTTTACGGACTGGTCGATGATAAGCGCCGTTTTAGCAAGTGAATTTTTATGCTCGTTCAACGTCATTTCAATCATAATAGACTTTGCCAACTCGTTTTGCTGGTCAAAGTTATAGTCGTCAAATTTTTTGCCCGCCTTATAATACTTTTTGATGTTTTCCTTTAATTCCGGCAACATCTCCTTTGCGCGGCGCAAAGACTCTTGGACATACGAAGAAGTCAAAATCGTATTATAAAAATCGACGTTCAAATCCATCACTTCGGCTTCAAATTCGGTACCCGCAAATTGTCCGAGCAATGTCGGCAACGCAAAGTGAGGACTAATCGGCATCCATTGAGGAGGAAACAGTAACAATGTTTTCATTAGCAATACCTTTTTGCAGGATAGTAGCACATTGAAACTGTTTTATCAACTTTATGAATACAACTTCTTATATTCTTCTTTTGCTTGTTCTGCAAGATCTTTAAGAGTGTATCTGTCTGCTTCAACGCCATATTTTTCCTTGTAATCGGCTTGGAGTTCTTCGTAGATATCGTTGTATTCGTCAGTCTTTTCAATATCTGCTTCCGCAACCGCGCCTTCACCTTCTGCCGCAACTTCGGATTGACCGTCCGCTTTTGTAGCATTCGGAGATTCTTCGAGGTTATCGGAGACTAAGCCCTCTTCAAGCATTTTGAGGAACTCGTCATATTCTTTGCCGAGACCTGTTGCAGTATTGGCAGCACCTGCGCTACCGCCCCAAACTCCCGGCAAGTATCCTCCGCCGCCGTGCCACAAGTCGTATTTGGATTGTGCAACATCTTTAGTAGCGTTATACAAATCGTTCAACGATTGACCCGCTGAGTATTTGCCGTTTGCAAGACCTGCTTCTACGTCGCTAATCAATTTGTTATATTCATCTTCTTTTCCGATGAAGTCTGCTTTTGTAAACGCATCAGCGCCCATAGCATCCAAGATACTTGAAAGGTTGACTTCTGCCCCTTGGTAATATCCGTCGGGGATAACGCAGTCTGACAAGATAATACTTCCTTCGTTGCCGTTTGCGTCAGTAAGAACTTTCGCTTCTTTGCCTTCTTCCGAATACATCCATTCGTAAGGATCAACACCTTTCGGGCATTCGCTCATATCTACCAACGAGAATGAATAAACTCTGTTTGTGAAGTTTCCGTCGCTGTCGCCGAGTGCATCAACTCTGATACCTTTTGCAGCCATTTCTCTTCTTGCATCGGGTGATAAGAATCCTGAGTTTTCAAATTTTGTAGTAGAGCCGAGACCGTCACGTCCGATAATTTCTTGAACTACTGATTCAATGTACAAGTCTAACTCACTATCGAACGAATCAGCGATTGCATCAACCAATCTCATATCTTCGCCGTTAACATTTACTGTCCAATCTTGGTTTTCAACGATTTTTTGAATACCGCAAACTACTTGTCCAACACTTGTATCATAAGTACCCGTGAAGAAATCTTTGTTGTTCATAATCATTGAGTAAGCATCTTTTGCGGACATGCCCGTTCCGATGCCACCGTCATAATTATCGTGCGCTCTGTCTGCCAAAACTGCTTCGGTTTTTTCTTTTTGTCTTGCCTTTGCTTCAGCAATAAAACCTGTTTTTGCAGTTTCTGCGGCTTTTTGAGTTTCTTCCTGTTTCTTAGTTTCTTCTTCGCCTTCTAATGCTTTTTGTTCTTCTTCTGTTAATTTTATTTTAAGGTCAATTTTTTGCGTCGTACCATCAGCCGCTTTAAATTCCAAAGGAGCAATACCACCCTTATTATTACCTGATTTAAGGGCTTTTTCAGCTTCGCTGACCATCAAATTCCATTGATAAGAATCATCTTGATTTTGTTGCGGTCCAAAAGGATTCGGCGTTTTGTTCTCAATTGAGTTTTTTTGTTGACCGAATACGCTGTTGTTATTTCCGACGGAAGATGAACTTTGCGCCGGTGCCTGACTTTTTACTTCTTGTCTTTTTGCTTCCGCAGCAGATCTAAGCTTGCTTGCTACGCTCTGAAATAAATTACCCATGCTATAACCTTACCTTACGATAGTACACCTTTGTACCACTCATGCTATATAACGACATTCAAACGAGAAACTTTAACGAGGCATCTCTCATTGTTAAGACATTGTAACATGGTGAATTGTTTACAATTACTGAAATTCGACGATTTATATCTGTATGCATTGGGGGATAATAGTTTCGTAAAACACCTCGTCATATTTTTGCAAAAATAAAAACTTCACAGTTTGATGAAACCATGAAGTTTTTAGTATAAATTTTATCTGAACTATTTTACGGCAATGATTTCGATTTCTGCCAAAGCACCTTTCGGGAGTTCTTTTGCGGCAACACAAGAGCGAGCGGGTTTTGAGATGAAATATTTTTCATAAACCGCGTTAAATGTTGCAAAATCTGCCATTTCTGCCAAGAAGCAGGTTGTTTTTACTACATTTTCAAAGCCCATATCGGCTGCTTTTAAAACCGCACCAATGTTTTTAACAATCTGTTCGGTTTGTGCAACAACATCACCGTCAACCATAGTTTGATTTTCGGGGTTAATCGCGATTTGACCCGAAGCATACAAAACTCCGTTTACCAAAATCGCTTGTGAATAAGGTCCGACCGCTTTCGGCGCGTCATTTGTCGAAATTATTTTCATAAATTTATCCTTTTATAATCTTATAGCCTTTTGCTTCCATCACTTTTTTGATTTCGGCAAGGTGTTCATGATTTCTTGTTTCCATTGAAACTTTCAAGTAGCAACCGTTGATATCTGTGTTTTTGCCGCCGGGGTTATGGTGAACTCTAACGACGTTTGCGCCCAAATCAGCGATAATTGTTGCGATTTCTTTGAGTTGACCGGGTTTGTCGAGAAGTTCAATTGTTAATTCCGACAACCTTCCTGCGGTCAAAAGACCTCTGTTGATTACTCTTGAAAGAATAGAAACGTCTATATTACCGCCCGATACGACACAAGCGATATTTTGACCTTTTATCGGCAACTTATTAAACATTGCAGCAGCAACGGAGACTGCACCTGCGCCTTCTGCGATAAGTTTTTGTTGTTCAATCAATGTCAAAATCGCAGTTGCAATTTCGTCTTCCGTAACGGTAACAATATCGTCAACGTATTTTTCGCAAAGGTCAAACGTCAAACTACCGGGGGTCTTAACCGCAATACCGTCAGCAACGGTTGAAACCCTGTCTAATGAATGAAGTTCATGCAATTCCATTGCGTTAACCATGCTCGGTGCGCCTTGCGCTTGAACACCGTAGACTTTACATCTGGGATTAATATTCTTTATACAAGTTGCAATACCAGCAATCAAGCCGCCACCGCCAATCGGTACAATAACCGCATCAAGTTCGGGCAATTGTCTCAAAAGTTCAAGCCCAATAGTACCTTGACCCGCAATAACGAGTTCGTCGTCAAACGGGTGAACGAACACCGCGCCCGATTCTTTGTAATAGCGAACCGCCGCTTCGTAAGCATCATCGTAAACACCGTCAATCAATTTAACTTCCGCACCGTAACTCTTTGTCGCTTCAATCTTTGACAAGGGAGCGATACTCGGAATAAAAATCGTCGATTTTATGTTATTTTTTTGAGCGGAAACCGCAACACCCTGTGCGTGGTTTCCCGCAGAGCAAGCAACTACGCCCTTGTCGCGTTCTTCTTGTGACAATTGCGAAATTTTATAGAAAGCACCTCTAATCTTAAAAGAGCCTGTCACTTGTAAGTTTTCACACTTTAAGTAAATCTTGCTGTCAGGCACGATGTTCGGCGCATAGATTAAGTCTGTTTCTCTAATGTTGCCGTTTAAAACTCTTGCGGCATTATGAATTTGTTCTAATGTAACCATATTTCCTCATTTCAAAATGATTATATCACATCATAAAAATAAAAATCCGTATCAAATTTTTATCTCTGATACGGAAATGATTGTTTTTATCTTTATAATTTTTTCTTTTTCTTTTTTGGATGATGTTGTTGTGCTTGTTGTTGCTTCGCTATCTCCTCTTGACGCTTCGCATACGCTTCGGGGTCTTGCTTTTTCAACTGAATTTCATAAATCTGATGTCTGATTTTAACAGCCATTTCCGCTTGCAAACGCTGAATTTCATTAAAAACAACATGCATAACCTTTGAAGGGTCGTCGTTATTGATATTCGTACCCACCAAATAATTCTTTGCATAAGCAATTTCGTGTTCGGTATCGGTAACAATCTTCATAACCGATTCGATTTCTTCCTCGTTAAAACCGCCTTTTTCAAGATTTCTTCGCAAGGTTTCTTTGATGTAAGCCCTGTCTTGCTCAATTCTTTTCGTTTTGACACCGCCGTCATTATCAAACAACGTCACACCTTCAGGAATTTTCGTCGGTTCTTCTTGATAATCATCTAAATTCAAACTGATTTTTTTAACTTCTTTCGCCATCAAAACCTCAATTTCTAAAATTTAACCTTGTACTCTTCTACCCATTTTACGCCGTTATTTGCAATGTAGAGAAACAGCCATTCTCTATATCTGAGATACATCCACAAAGGATTTCCGTATGCTTTGCTGCACTCTTGCGTGCAATAAGCCGTAACATCGTGCAGTTCCTGCGGAGTCATACCTTTTGCCTTGAAAATAACAGTCGGAGAAAAATCATCCTCTACGGGAAAGACTTCCGTAATACCGTATTTTTCGGGGTCTTCCGTCAATTTTGAATGTTTACCCATTGTGTAAACACTTCTTCCGTAAGAATGTATTTTATCCTTGTTTTCACAAAGCATTTTGACGGTCAAAAGCGCATCTTCCTTTGTTTCCGCGGGAAATCCGAAAAAGATGAACACGAAATTCCAAATTCCGCTATCCGAAGCATCTTTCAGAATATCCATACGCTTATTTACTTCTATGCCCTTATTTATCAAGTTCATAACCTTTTCCGAACCCGATTCGACACCCCACATAACCATTGTAAGCCCCGTGTCGTGAGCATCTTTGAATATTTCTTTTGTAAAAGAACTTTCTAATCTTGCATCGCAGAAATATTTAATATCAAGTTTTTCTTGTTTAAGAAGTTTGGCAAAATCCGCCATATAAGTAGGACTTACAGATTCATCAATGAACTCGAATTTGGAGATGTTGTATTTTTCTTTGAGTTCTTTCATCTCGGCAACAACTTTTTCAACATCTTTGACGTTGAAATTCTGACCGAAATCTTGGTCGCAAAAACTGCATTTGCCCCAATAGCAACCTCTTGACGTTTGAAACGGTGATACGATTTCGGGAGAAAAATAATCCTCCATTTTGTAGCCGTCAAAGCACAAATTTGCCATCTTATTTAGTTTCAAAGGCGGTTTTTTCTCCGTCCATTTGACCTCGTCACTTTCTTTATCCAAATAAATCAGATTGGGAACTTCTTCAACGGGAATTTCACCGTTTGCATACTTGGCAAGTTGGACAATAGGACCTTCGCCCTCTTCAACGGAAACAGACTCGCAAAAAAGTTCAAAAAATTCTTTCTTTTTCTTCAATTCTTCCGCAACTCTGCCGAAGTAATTTCCGCCGATATTCACGTATGCATCGGTATGCTTTTTGAGCATATATGCAAGGGTCAAACCGGGGACAAGTTGGCTTGAAGAATTTATGGAAATTGCAAGGAAACCTGCATTTTTAGCCTTTATCTTCGGCATAACGGAGGAAAAATATTCCCAAAAGATATTGGTTTCTTTTTCAAAAACGTGCTCTTTTATGCTGTCATAACTCAACTTCAAAAACGGGTTAGAATAGTTATCAATAGAGATTTTTGACGGATAAAACGGCAACGACACAATATGAAGTGCCTCTTCAATAACGGATGCCGACTTTATTAAAAGTTCAGGTGTGTAAAAATCATCCGACTTCAAAGTTTGCTTTGCACTTTCGATAAAAAACGGTATATCCTGAAGCGCCGCTTGCTTTTCTGTCATATATTTTTTAATTTCGTTGTATTTGACCATAATATTTTGCATTCTCGGCGAATAGTCCGTAAATGCCTTGTTTGGGTCATAATTCAACTTGATTTCGGCAAGAAGTTCGTCTTGCGAGTCCAATGCACGCAAAATCGAGTTTTGAATGTATTCTCTCGTCAAAACTTTATTGAAGAAATCAATATTCAAATCCATACCTTCCGCGTCAAAACCTGCGGATTTCAACTGTCCCAGCAGAGAGGGCAATGCAAAATGCGGGCTTATGGGTGTCCATTGGGGCGGAAATATAAGAAGGTATTTCATGCTATAATCCTTATTCGTAGGTTACATTATAGCCTATGATGAAAGTTTCGACAATATATCGTAAAAATATTTTTATATCGTGACAAAGAGACACTATCATGATAAATTTTGTTACGAAATTGTGAAATCTTGCAATTTCATTGAGAAAAGAATTGTTTATATATTTATATAGCATGAATTTTTTTAACTGAATGAGGTAAATTATGACGTCAATTAATGCAAGCCGTTTAATTGAGCAAGCCAAGCAAAAAAAAGCAGAACAGGTATCGCAAGAGGTCTCGAAAGAGGTTCAACAGAAGCAATCGAGTGCAGGCGCAGCAAGCAGTTCTTCGGTATTTGAACAAGAAAAAGCCCAAAAAGCAGGCAGTAACGGACAACAAGTTTCGTCTTATGATGATTGGACAGAATCGCTTAATGCTCGTGGTATCAAAACGACAAAACTCGGCGCAAACGAAGCAAACTTCGCTAATTATGCCGCTGCATTATCTGATGATTTAAAAAATGATATTTTAAACAGTTTCGACTGCGAAGCGGACTATAAACTTCAAGCCCAAATTGCAGGTATTTTTTCGGGAACGAACGTAGTTCAATCGGGCGACATTATTAGCGCTTGTAAAAAACTCGGCATTGATGTTTCGGTTGAATACACAAAGACATCATACATCGTCGACAACAAAAAAGGCGGTCAGTATGCCAATAACAAAACGAATGCCATAAATGGCTCAATCGCGGTATATACCTTCTCTGACGGCAACGGCGGGGAAATTAAGATTGCCGACGCAAACGGAAATGGAGCATTGGAAACAGAAGAAATCTTTATGAACGAAATTCTCTCGGGAGTTGCATCTGATGTTGAAATCAACTTCACAGACGGCTTAATCGGACACGGTAATTCGGGTGCAGGAGGAAAAGGTCTCAGCGAAATGGGCATTTTCGACCTCAAGAGTGCAACAGAAGATATGCTCCAAAAGATGAGAGATCGTCGAATTTCTCAAGAAGAATTCCAAGCACAACGTGCAAAAGATATGGAAGAATTTGAAGCAGACCTTGCGGAAAAGAAAGAGCAACAAAAAGCAGCATTGGAAGAAAACGAAGCAAACGGCGGAGTTAAAAAGGAAATTTCGCAAGGTGAATATAGCGAGCAACTCAGCGCGGAAGCAAGAAAACTCGGTGACGTCGGCTTCTCTAACGATGAATCCAAGGAACTTGCGGAAAAGAAAGTCAAGGACAAATATACGATTGCAAAAGCGAAATAGCCTTGAAAGGCATTGACTTGATAAAGTGACGAACGGTACGACTTCCGCAAAAACAAACGAACTTGAAAGAAAATAAGGCTTTGTTTTTGAATTTGCTAAATTATGAGAATGGAATATGATTGACTAAGACCTCCTAACGGAGGTCTTTTGATTGTAAATGTCATTTTTTATACTTACCTAATACAATAGGAAAGAATTTTGATAAAAACAGAATTACATAATAATTTATCAACAAATTAAACATAGAATATAATAATGTAACAATAAGAAGTCCGAAAATGCCAATAGTATCATATATTATTGTTGAATACTTGTGAATACCGATCCACCGTCCTATAAAAAAAACCAAATAATGAAAGAATATGACAAATAATGTATTTTTAGAAATTGTTTGAATAAAATGATTATTAATATTGATCATTCTTGATAAATTATAAATCAGAAAAAAGCCTAATATGCCCGAAAAATAGGACAACAATATCGATTGAGTTAAACCAATGTTTAAAATTACTTCACTAATTAAAATAGTGCCATTTATTTTATAAATATATACCAATAACAATATTAATAATGCAGCAAATACTATACTCTTGAAAATATTAACATTGTTTTTTTCTATACCAAAATCACAGTTCTTTAATAAATAGCCAAATACAAAATATGGAATCGCCATTAACGTACAATCCAGACAAAAATATAAATCCATTTTGAAATATCTTAAAAATTCAAGTAAACTTAAAGAAATTATTGATAATATAATATATAGCTTTTTGGATTCTTTGAACAATGCAAACAGAAAACGCATTTGTATTATTACAACAATAAACCAACAAGGAATACAACAAGATAAAAAATGTGTTCCAGTTTGTACATCACCAAGAAATATCCCCAATAATGTCTTATAAATAATGCTAAAACAATCCAAATGGTTATAAAAAATTCTTTGTCCTACAATAAAAGGAAAATATGTTATTTGATATATAAAATATGGAACTAATAACCCCAAAGTAATCTTTTTAAGATTACTTTTAAAAGTATATTTTTTATATAAGTAGCCGGAAATAACAAAAAACAAAGGCATATGAAATAAATAAATAAATAAATAAAGATTGCGAGTTTCAAAAAAATTTTGAAAAATACACATTCCACCAGTAATACAATGAGCAAATATTACAAGAAAGATACCCATTACTTTTGCAATATCAACCCACAAAAGATTTGTTTCACATTTTTGCATCTTGAGCCGCCATTGTTTTTAAATATTCTTTTGTTTGAGTAGAACAAACATCCGGAGTTCTCGGAAGATAAACGACTTCGCAATAGTCTTTTAAAAAATCAAATTTACCTTTCCAATCATCTCCCATAACAAATATGTCGGCTTGATATTTTTTTACATCATCGATTTTTTGTTCCCAATTATACTCAGGAACGACTAAATCCACATATCTACATGCCTCTAAAATAAGTTTCCTTTGTTCGTATGTATAATATGATTTTTTATTTTTTATTTTGTTAAACTCATCACTTGATAAAACAACTATTAAGTAATCTCCAAGGGCTTTCGCTCTTTTTAACAAATTTATATGCCCATAATGTAAGACATCAAAAGTTCCGTATGTGATAACTCTTTTCATAAATTAACCTTTCAAATATTCAATAATTTATATTTCCAAATTGCATATACTCTTATAATAGAAACTACACTTTCTGTAAGCAGCACCATTAACGCAATCGAATAAATGTTCATACAACCAGTTAAATACAAAAATAACAATCCAACAAGATGGATAATTGAGCCAACGATAACACTGCCATTAGCTTCTTTTGTATGCCCCATTGCACCAATTAAAGGATACCCAACTAACATTGATGGAAACACAATTAACGATATAAAACAAAAAATTCTCAGCACAAGATACGCATTTGTCATTTCCGCTCCGTAAAAAATTGATATAAATTCTTTTGCAAAAATAAACACGAACGAACATACAAAAATATTACAGAAAACAGCCACTTTAAACCATTTTTTATATGTTTTAATATCTTTATTTTTTGCAACAAAAGGATATAGAGCTTGCCCTAACGGAGCTTGAATACCGTTTATCGCATTGTAAATTTTCTCCGCCGCGACATAATATCCTACCATAACAGTGGAACCGATTAAGCCCAAACAAAAAGTGTTTGTATTTGTGTATGCCGATACCGATACTCGTGATAAAAAGAATTCCGAACTGTACTTAAACTGTTTTTTTATTGCAGCCCATTTCGGGATATATAATTTTGAACCCAAATTCTTGATAGCAAAATACATTCCGATAACCCCGGAAACCAAAAATCCCATAGAGTTTAATAAAGGAACAATAATATAATCACTCTCACGTTTTACGAAAATAAAAATAAGAACCAAGAAAATTGTTTTGGACAAAATATTTAGGAAAGTTATATATTTCATCCTCTCCATACCCTGGAAAAACCAAACGGGATAAATTGCATTCCCGACAACCATTAAAAAAGAAAGCATAAAAACAAGCCAATTTTCTCTAAGTTTCGGAATAAAGAAAACTGTTGCACAAAGAAGTGAAAAACTCACGATCAATAGAATAAATTTTATAAAAATTACCGCACTGAAAATGTTTGATAAATTATTTTTGTTATGTCTGTTTACGGCAATTTCGCGAGTTGCGGAAAGCCCAAAGCCGTAATCAGTAAGCATAATAAAATACTGCATAAAGGCAAATGCAAAAAACACAAGCCCAAACTTTTCAACGCCCAAAACTCGTGAAAGGTATGGCAAGTTTATCAACGGAATTACATAAGATACAATCTGTAAAGCTCCGAGCGATATAAAATTTTCCAATAACCGTTTCTTTTCCCCTGCCATTACTTGTCTAAACTCCTAATCCATTCAACAACACGCTCACAGTTCTTGCCGTCTTGGTATTTGAACATTTTATCTCGCAACACCTTGCGTTGCTCTTTGTAATTATCTATGCCGTTAATTACATCTTGCATTGCTGAAATAAGTTCATCTTCGGTATATGATATTTTCCCAACAGTAAATTCTTCATAAGGAGTATAAAATCCTCTACAAGTTTTTTGATATTCTTGTAAATCAGGCGCGTGATATATTATAGGTCGGTCCAACAACAAGTAATCAAAGGCAACAGAAGAATAATCGGAAATCAAAGCATCAGAATATTTTAGAACAGGATATATATCTGAATCATTATTCATTTTATAAATTTCTTCTATTTGTTTGAATTTTAATAAGTTTTTGTCAAAAGGATGAAGTTTACAAACTAAAACGGCATTGTTTTCATCCAAAAAATTCTTTATTGTTTCTGAGTTTAACCAAGTTGAAACATTTCTACCTGTGTCTCTAAAAGTTGGCATGTATATAAAGATTTTTTTACCGGCAGCCTTAAAGTGCTTTATTTTATTAAAATCTTCTTCCATAAACATTTCTGCATTTGGAATATCATGTAACAAAACATCTAAACGTGGAGAACCTATAATTAAAAATTGTTTTAATGAATCACCGAAACAAGAAGATAAATTTTTGGTTTCAATTAAACTATTAGTTACATAAAAGTCATTATGAAAAGAGCTGAAATAATTAAAAAATATACTTTGAATTTTATTAAATTTATAACGAAAGTCAAAAATATCATCATATCCCATCTTTTTTAAGGGAATACCATGCCATAAATTTATTAAGATAGAATTTCTATTAACAAAAGGAAAAACATTTGTTGCATAAAAATCGTAGAACCAATATTTAGCTTTCAATGAAGAAAAAAATGCCTTACAACTGTTTTTTAAACATACATTTTGGTACCCTAACTTTCTTAAAGTGTTTAAAGTTTTTGTCTCTGAACAGACATAGGTAATATTATAATTAGTGTTTTTGGTCATAAACAAAAACAGATATTTTGTGTTGTTAAAAAACAAATCCTTATTATTATTTGAACTTCCGATTAAAATATTTTTTTTACTTGGAACAACAAATATTGTAATAATTTTAGACAAAATATATTGTATAACATTTTTAACAAAAAATTTTATTTGTTTAAAGATTTTTTTAATCATTTCCCCTCCCAGAAATAAGTTCTAATTCAACTCTTTGCATAGCACATCCGAACACGACACCGCCGCGGGATAGAACGTATCTTGCAAGCTCTGCAAACACCCCGCCCGAAGATGATTTTTTGATTAAACTCTTGTCTTTTGATTGGATAATGTAGGTTTTACTTTTCATTTATCACCTTTTCATAAACTTCATACGTCATTTTTGCGGCATTTTCATAACTGAAAAATTTTATATAATCATCAGGCAAAGAAATATCTTTAGGATTATTATAAGCATTTAATATAGAATTTCTAATTGAATTAACATCGTAAGGATTACAAACAAATCCATATTTGTCAAATTTATAGTATTTTATCGGACAAAATTTTTCATTTGATACGACAATTTGAGTGCCACAAATCAATGCTTCTAATGTTGAAAGCCCAGGCGATTCTCTAAAAGATGACAACACATGTACTTTTGCTCTTTTGTATAAATCAAATAATTGTTCTTCTTTTATCTTTCCTGTGAAAAATACATTTCCTCTTTTTTCTGCAATTTCTTTTATCTTTTTAAAGTACCTCTCATCTCTTATTGCTCCAGCAAAAACAATAGGAATATTTTTATTATTCATTAATGCTTTTACAATACTTAACTGATTCTTTAACGGTTCTATACCCGCCGCTTCTATTACAAAATCAGTTAAATTCGGTAATATTATTTCATTACATTCTTTATTAAGTTTAGAAACATCAACTGCATTTGGGATAGAAAAGAACTTAGTTTTTACTTCTTCATAATTTAATCCTATATCATTACATAGTAATACACCTTCTTCATCTGCGTTAGGAATAATATAATCAGCATTTGTTATTGAATTTATTCTATATTCTTTATAATTTTTACTGCCAAAGATATAACATGTTTTTTCTCTGTATTGTGGCATAAGTTTAGTTATAGTGTTTAATATATAAATTGAAAATATAGTATTAAATTTCTCTAAACATGGAAAAATGTTATAATTAAAACAGTTACTTATAAAATATTTTAATAGTAAAGAATGAGAAACATTCCAATATATTGAATTGATTATAATTTTTTTATTCTTTGACTTTGCATCTAAAACAATTTTATCCAATATTGGTGAGGCATTAATTCCCCAAACATGTAATATATCAAAATTCATATTTGTTATTAAAGAATTAGAATCTAAAATTATTTCTATATCCACATCAAACATTTTTTCCATCATTTGCTTTATTTTGGTAACTTGTACAGTATCTCCTCCAAACGAAGAATAAAAATTTTTTCTAACAAAGTATATTATTTTCATTTTTGTTATCTCCCTTAAATATAGTTTTATATTTAATAATTATAAATATTGAAATTGAATACAAAATGATTTCATATGTATTGTGAAGATTTGAATCATAAAAGATACGAACAAATAATTGAAATAAGATAAAGCATGAAAGTCCATTTATAAAGGAATATTCAAGAGGATGAATATTTTTAAATTTTTTTATGATATTTAACTCCGTCCTTATTTTGTTAAGAAAAACAAGTAACAAAGTTAGACCAATAACTCCGGTTTCTGCAAAAATCTTATAAAATATTGCCGCAGCAACACCACCTTTACCTGAATATAAATTTTTTAATAATTCTTCAGTGAGTGGAATATTTGTACTTTGCATTTTTACCAATATATATTTTGAAATATTACCATAACCAATACCCGTGATAGGAAAATCTACTCCAACTTGAAACATATTTATATAATTAATAATTCTTGTTGCAAAAGAAGCATCAGCTAAAATTAAATTATTTATAGAACCCAAATTACTGAACACAGAGACTATTCTATACAAATAACTGCCATTTAAATTTATTAAAGGCATTAATACTATTATTAAAAATAACATCAATATAATAATCAGGTTATATTTTTTTATATAATAGAATATTTTTTTATAAAAATACATAAATGTTACCAAAAGAAATAATAATAATGAAATTGGAGAACAGCAAAATAGTAAATTTAATATCATCAAAGGAATTAAGCCTTTTTTTATAACAAAATTTAAGAAACAATTTTCAAAAATTTTATACTTATTTACTACAAGACTATAAATGATTGGGGCACTAACATATATAAAAGCACCAAGATTTCCCGGTTCGTCAAAAATACTTCTTATTCTGTTTGATTCAAAAGTACTTGTAGTTGAAAAAATAATACTTCTTTTGTTATTAAAAAGTAAAAGAAAATCTTTTATTATATCTAAACTATAAGTATTAGATATATAATTTAAAATTCCAAGAAAGAAAACAAAAAAATAAAAGATTAAAATGAATTTTATGAAAGTTTTTAAATTAATAAAATTATTACATATAAAATAACTACAAATAAATGTGAATATAACTGAAAAAATCAAACCACCAATAAAACCTACTAAAAAACTATTAAAATAAAATGTTCCAAGCATAAGAGAAATAAATACAGTTATACATGCCCATATAGTAAAAAGAATCAAATATTTAAATGGAGTTCTTTTATATAAATAATATAATTCAGTAAAGAATGATTTATTGTAAAAAATTAAAAATAGTAAAAAAATAAGTTGACAAGGCATAAATAATGCAATAAATGAACTACCCATTCTTACACCTAATGATTGTAATAACATAAAACTTAATAATAAATAACCAATAATTGGTTTATTAACTTTTAACATCATTTTTCTCCGAGCAGGATGTAAGAATATCGTTCAACTGAGATGCAGACTCTTTCCAATTATAATATTTTGCAGTCATAATGCCATTTTGTTCAAGTTTTTGCCTTAACTCACTATTCTTTAATAAATTAATTATTGCTTCTGCCGTTTTTTCAGCATTCTTTATTGGAATAACTAATCCATTTTCACCATTAATAGCATATTCTTTTGCACCAGTTGTATTAGTCATAACAACAGCTGTTCCACATGCCATTGCTTCTAAAGGAGGTAAACCAAAACTATCACCTAAAGATAAACTAACATATACTAATGCTTTAGAGTATATTTCACCAAGTTTATTTCTATCTGAACCAATGTTTATAACTTCTATATCAGGTATTTCAATTTTTTCATGTTGAGGAACAACTATTTTTGCTTTAATATTTGGGAACTCTTTTTTTATTATTAAAAATGCATCAATAAAATATTTTAGTCCTTTCATTTTCGAAGAACTTCCGACAAATAAAATATAATTTTCTTTCTCAATATTTCTCGGATAAAAATATTCATGTTCTATCCCATTTTTTACAATAATGGGCTTTCTTTTAGTATATTTTTCTATTTCTTTTGCTATTGGTGTTGATATTGCAATAAACTCATCAATCATTTGAGTAAGAGTTTTAAGTTTTAGTAGAAAAAAAATATATCTACCAAACCAAAACATTTCTCTAAAATCCTGAAATAATGCGATAACTTTTTTTGTTCGCCCTTTCATTTTTGCAAATATAGCGTGCACAGAAAGGGGGAAAAAAACAGGAATTATAACATCTGAAACAGGCGTTAATTCAAGAAATTTATTCAAATAGATTAATTGAAAAAACAAATGTTCAAAATATTTATTAGGAAACTTCTTAAAGGTTTTAATATGAATTCCATTTTCAATTTTATCAATAAAATCAGTATGTGGAGCAATGACAGTTACACAATGCCCTGAACAAGCTAATGATTGAGCATATTTAAACATTACTATATTTCCACCAGATAGTTTTAGCATTGGGGTATAAAAAGTTATATTCATTTACACCTCGCAATTGTTATAATTAATTTTAGAAAAAAGTTGGCATATATCAATACAGTCCAAAATGTTCTTTGAAATATATTGTAGTCATTCCAAAAATGCTTTTTGAAAAATTTCATCATAGATTGGGTAAATATCCAAACACTTTTTGCTTGTATCTTTTTAGTAGTAACACCTTGATAATGCGTGACAACCGCATTAGGGTTATATATTACTTTTTTACCTACATTTTTTGTTCTTATTCCCCAATCTGTTTCCTCTTGGTACATAAAAAATTGTTCGTCCATTCCGCCAATTTCTTCGTACAAAGACTTCTTGAGCATCATACAACAACCAGATAATGCCCAACATTCATTAATACTATTTCTATCTACATTCCACATTGCATATCCGTTAAAATATTCATTCTTAGGAAATGCTTTTGCAAGTCCAATGATGTGAAATAATGTATCTTTCGGATATGGTTTTCCTCTTAAACAAGGTTGCTGAAAACTTCCATCATAACTCAAAACCTTTGGTCCAACCATACCAACATCAGAATTTTTATCTAAGTAGTCTGATAATATTTTCAATAAGTTGTTATGTAATATTACATCAGGATTTAAAATTAATAAATTTCTTCCTTTTGATATTGACATACCTATATTATTTGCTTTTGCAAAACCTAAATTTTCTTCAGATTTAATAAAAGTGAAATTATTCCATTTTGATAATAATTGCTCAATATAGGTATAACTTTCATCAGATTTGTCTGAATTATTATCAATAATGATTAATTCATAAGATATGCCAACACATTTATCAACAAGAGACTCAATAGTTTCTTGTAAATATTTTCCAGCATTCCAATTAACTATAATGACAGAAACATCAAAATTATCTCTATCGTAAGAATTTTCTATTATTTTGTAATCTTTACAATCAACCATATCACTATCTGTAATTAACGTAATTTTTCGTTTATGGTAAAATTGTATCAAAAACAATTATAATTTTAAATAAAGCAGAAATTAACAGGAGTGTTTATGCAAAACAATATCTCATATATTCCTCAAGACGAACTTGATGAAGAACTTACAATCGACCTAAAGAAGATAGTTTTGACGATTTGGAACAGACGAATTTTACTCACAAAAGTTTTCGGAATTGTCTTAATATTCTTCATACTTTTAACTTTTATATTGCCGAAAAAGTATGAAGTTCAATCGGATTTATACATAAATAAAGCAAATGATACCAATATTGCAGAGATAAACCCTTATGTATTGTCTGAATTAGGCAGCGCCGGGGGTGGAATGGCAGCCATGCTCGCAGGTGGAAATTCTCAACTCACAAATGAAATAGAATTAATGAAATCACCTCTTGTTTTAGACAAAGTCATCAGAGAAAACAACTTGGTATACAAGAAAAAATTCGGTTTTATCCCAAACAAAAAAGAAGGTGAATTTCTTACCGCAAAAGATTTCATCGGCAAAGGCAAAAATATTTCCTTTGAAAACAAAAAAGGTACTAATGTTATTACCATTACATATAAAGCAAAAAAACCGGAAACAGCCTACAATGTAGTTGCTTCAATCATCACAAACTACATTGATTTAAACAAGCAATTAAACAGCGAAAAATCAAAGTCAGATAAGAAAATCATTGAGGCTGAATACAACAAAGTCAAAGCAAGTTTGGATGAAAAAGTAAATAGTTCATCGGGCATGCCCGACACTGCTGCGTCAGGAATGGGACAACTCTCAATTCTCAGCGCATTTTCAAACTCAGCTAGCAACGCTATGGGTGCATTGAAGGGTCAAATGGCTGAAGGCAAAAAATCACAAATCGCAGTTTCGGAAGAAGCTGCAAAAATGGCTGAACTTTCTAAGAAACTCGAATGGGCAAAACTTGTTGAAGAAATGTCGGATTCGTCAAAAGTGTTGGTATTAAAAGAACCTCAAAAGTTAAGACCTTTTGAAAATTCATCACCCAAATTATTTATGAATATTTTATTGGGCATAGTTTTCGGTTTCATTGCTGCATTAGCAGCCCTTATCTATGTTGAAAACACAGACAAAAAACTCACCTACTCAATGCTCGGTGACGAAATCTTATACGACCTCCAAAACAACACAGATGAACTCAAAATGCTCTTACTCGCAAACCAAGACAAGAGACTATCCCTTGTCGCATTTGGCAATTTGCCCTACGAAATAGATATTAAAGGGTTCAAAAATATTCAACTTCTTGAAGCCGATATCTCAAGCAACTTCATAAACGGTGTATCAGCAACGGATGCCGTGATTTTATTTGCACAAGTCGGACAAACAAATTCCAAATTGTACAAACAAACAAAATCATTGCTCAATGATATTAAAAAGCCCGTTATAAAAGAAGTTTTGGTATAACAAAACAAACAATAAACTAAAAAGGGGAACGAACAAATCGTTCCCTTTTTTAATATTCAACCTTGCCACAAATAGTGTCGATACTATTTGTGTTATTCTTTTGATATTTGCAAAACAGTTTCTTTCATTGTTTTTACAAAGGTTGGCAAGTCTTTCACGTCGCAAGATTCCGTCAAAGAATGCGCATCGTGAACACCAATCCCTGTACTTACGATTATCAAATCAGGATTTTTTCCGACAAATGCAGAGGGTTCAATACCTATATGCTCGGCACTCAATACAGCATCTTTTCCTGATACCTTTTTGTAGGCATTCGCGACCGTAACCGCAAGCGGATTGTTTTTATCGGGCTGCCAACTTTCATATTGAGTAACAATTCTGTCAAAGTCGCACAAATCCGCCGCCGCTTTGTGGTTTGCAACCACATTATCTCTGTACAAGACATCAGAATTTCTAATCATAAAAGTTACCGTAACAAGGTCGTTTTCGGTCTTTACAAGCCCCATATTAGAACTTGTATCAGGCAAATGCGGATAAATCTGCATAGTTTCATAAACGCCGTTATCGACAAGAGTCATAAAGGACAATACCATTTTACCACTATTTGTGTCAATTGCATTTTGAGGAACAATCGTTTTTTCAGCAGAAACATTTGCGCCATTCTCACTCAATGCGTATGCCTTTTTCAAAGTCCTATCAAAATTATAAACATCTTTCAAAAATTCATCAGAATATTTATTCGGCACAACAACAATCGCCTCGGAATCGCGAGGAATAACGTTATGCGCTTCGCCACCCTGTATTGATACCAATTGAACGGCATGTTTTTCGAGTTGGGAATACAAAAATGTCGCCAAATATTTATTGGCATTTGCCCTTTGTTTATTGATGTCATAGCCGGAATGACCGCCCTTCATGCCCGAAACTTTAATTTTAAAAGCATTCATATCAGAGGAAGTTTTAACCAACTTCACCTTCTTTGTATATGTTTCACGCGTTCCGCCGGCACTTCCTGTCACAATTCTGCCGAGAGAAAAACCGTCGAGATTTATCATATACTTTGCGTCTTGAAGATATTTAGCATCAAGTTTTCTTGCTCCGACAAGCCCGACTTCTTCAGAAACAGTCCAGATAAAGCGTATTTTTCCGTGATTAAATTTTTCATTTTCAAAAAGCCACGTAACAGCAGCAATATTAATCATATCGTCCGCGCCTAATGATGAATTGCCGTCCGTTGTCATAACGCCGTCTTTTACAACGATTTTAATCGGCATGCTTATCGGGTCAAAACTCTCGCTATGGGCGCAAACCATATCAATATGCCCTTGAAAAATCAATGTTGGCACATTTTCCAAGCCTTTTGTTGCAGGCAAATCGGCAATAACATTTCCATGTTCGTCAACGACAACAGATGCACCGATTTTCTTAAATTTTTCTGTCATATATTTTGTGGCATCCGATTCGTGGAATGTACAATGCGGATTTTTTGAAAAATTTTTAAATTCTTCAATAACACCATTTGTAACAATCTTGTCTGACGGAAGTGCAAAAGCAGCATTTACGGCAAAAAACGCAACTGTCAATCCGAGCAAAAATTTCATTTTCATACACAAAATCCTCAAAATTATTAACTTGATAATTATATCTTATTACGTTGGGATAATCCATTGTCTGATACAAATTTTGACAATTCAAAATAGAATTTTTCTATCAGAAAGGAAAAAATTATGAAAATACATACTGCAGAAAAAATTGACGAACTTATAAAATTTAACGAGCATGCCGTTGAGAAAAAAATTCTCGCAAAAAACGGTGACGATATGATTTTACTTGTTGCGCTTAAAGAAAACCAAGAACTTCCCGAACATACATCACCCGTAGATGCTTTTATTTACGTGGTTTACGGAAATGTTAATTTCAACATAAAAGAAGAAGCGGAAACAAAAACCTATGCGGTAAAAACAGGTGAGACATTCTCATTTAAAAAAGATGAAAAACACTTTGTCACGGCAGAAAAAGACAGCGTATTTTTCGTCATGCGAATGCCCAAAGAATAAAAGCATGCCGCCACTTTATTTTCTTACATAATGTGCTATTATTATGATGTAGCACATAGGAGGAAATATCGTGTATTGTCCAAATTGTGGCAGAGAATACGAAAATAACCAAAATTTCTGCAGATTTTGCGGATACAAATTGCAAGGCTATCAGCCCATTACGGCTGAAAGTCCGAGCTTGAATACACAACCTATGGAAAACAACAATCAATATCAAAATTATCAACAACCCTACCAAGAGCAAAATGCACAGGTAGCCTATCAACAAGTTGAAAATCAATACCAACAACAAGTTGAAAATCAATACCAACAACAAGTTGAAAATCAATATCAACAGGTAGAAAACCAATATCAACAGGTAGAAAACCAATATCAACAGGTAGAAAACCAATATCAACAAACTGAATATCAACAAGAGCGCCCAGAAGTTCAACCCGCAGTCGAACAAGAAAATCAAGACGTTCAACAAGAGGAAGAACAAGAAGTTGCACAAGGTTTTGATATGTCAAAATTGACGAACATCAAATTGACGACAAAACAAAAAATTCTTGTTGCGATTGTTGCAATTTTGTTGGCATGCTTTGCGGGCTTATTGTGGAGTATAAATGTTGAAACTCAAATTATCCCGTCGGAAACGGAATACAACGACAACTTTGAAATGAATGTTCCGTCTGACGATGACAGAGAATACACAAAAGCACCCGAAAAGCAGGAAGAAGCAACGGATACAAAGGATGCGGAACAAACAGAGGCAACTTACGCCGAACAACCGACGCAAGAAACAGAACCTCCCGTTTTGGAAGCGCCGATTCCCGCACCTGAGCCTGTTAAACTTGCTGAACCTAGTGAATATTCAAAAGCACCGAATTTATATCAGGTTCCTCAAAACGAAGTAACTGCGGCGCCTGCAAATCCGACAGAACAAGGACAATAAAACATATTCAAATACATTAAAAACGACGGAAACGTCGTTTTTATTTGCTTAATTTGACTTAACGAAGTTCTTATACTACCATGACAAAAAGAGTCAAGGAAAGCTGAAACTATGATAACCACAACAAATTTGACCGTCAGATTTGGAACGGAACCTTTATTTGAAAATGTAAATATAAAATTTTCCGCAGGCAATTGCTACGGACTTATCGGGGCAAACGGCTCGGGAAAAAGTACCCTTTTAAAAATTTTATCGGGAGAACTTGAACCGACTTCGGGAGAAGTTCACATTCAAAAAAATCAACGTATTGCCGTTTTAAAGCAAAACCACTTTGAATTTGACGAATATTCGGTTATAAACACGGTTATTATGGGACACAAGCAACTTTATGACATTATGCAGGAAAAAGATGCTCTCTACATGAAACCTGATTTCAATGAAGAGGACGGAATGAAGGTTGCGGAACTTGAATCCCAATTTGCGGAACTCGACGGCTGGCAGGCAGAATCCTCTGCGGCATCACTTCTCAGCGAACTCGGTATTCCAAACGAACTTCATTATGAAAAAATGTCCGAACTTTCAGGCAGCGAGAAAGTCAGAGTTCTTCTTGCACAAGCACTTTTCGGCAATCCTGATATTCTTCTTTTAGACGAACCTACCAACCACCTCGACATCAAAACAATCGGTTGGCTTGAAGAATTTTTGATAAATTTTCAAAACACAGTCATTGTCGTATCTCACGACAGAAAGTTCTTGGACAATGTTTGCACACACATTGCGGATATTGATTTTAGAAATATCAGAATTTACACGGGTAATTACAGTTTCTGGCAACAAGCAACCCAATTAATCAAAAAGCAACGCGAAGAACAAAACAAAAAAATTGAAGAAAAAATGGAAGAATTAAAAGCCTTCATCGCAAGATTCTCCGCAAACGCTTCAAAGGCAAGCCAAGCGACATCAAGAAAAAACATGCTCAGCAAATTGTCACTTGAAGAAATCATCCCCTCAAGCCGTCAATATCCGAGAATAAGATTTAACTACGTCAAAATCCCGGGGCGCGATGTTCTTACGGTAAAAGATTTAAAAAAATCTCACGAAGGAGAAACCCTTATCAGAACGTTGTCTTTTGACGTTACGCAGGGTGAAAAAATCGCGTTTTTGGCAAAAGACCCTATGATTTTGACCACACTTTTCAACATGCTTGCAGGTCTTGATACCCCTGATGCAGGAGAAATTCGCTGGGGTGTAACGGCTACTCAAAGTTACTTCCCGAAAGATAATACAAAATTTTTCGACACGGATAAAAGTTTAATCGAATGGCTCGCGCAATATTCACCTGACCAACACGCAAGTTTTCTTCGTGGTTATTTGGGCAGAATGCTTTTCTCCGGTGAAGAAGCCGAAAAATCCGCAAGAGTTCTCTCGGGTGGAGAAAAAGTCCGCTGCATGTTTGCAAAAATGATGGTAGCGGAATCAAACGTTCTCATAATGGACGAACCCACGAACCACCTTGATTTGGAATCCATCACGGCATTAAATAACGCGCTCATTGATTTTTCGGGTACGGTTCTTTTCACCTCGCAAGATTATCAGTTCATAAACACAGTCGCAGACAGAATTATCGAAGTTTCACCGAACGGATACGTAAACTTCAAGATGAAATATAAAGATTACATCAAAGATGAAAATGTTCAAAAACGCCGCGACTTAATGTATAACCCGAGAATGGTTAAAGACAAAAGCGGCAAACTCGTGAAACAATATCAATAACGGATTAATATCCGTAGTGTTCACGTTTTTGCAAATATTCTCTTACGTAGTTCAACGCTGATTGTACAATTCTTGTAATTCTTGAAGAAGAAAGACCGACTTGTGCGGCGATTTCTTTAACTTGCATATTTCTGTAAAAACGATATTCAACAATCGTTCTGTCCTTTTGAGGAAGGGTTGCAATCGCTTCTCTGATAACCTTACCGAGTTCAGAAATTTCTGCCTTTTCATCAGGCAAAGCCGCCGTATCTTTAATAAAATCAAACGGCGAGTCACTATCAGAATTTGCCTGTTGCAAACTGTCAATCGATAAAATTGTTGTATAGATTGCTTCTCTGACTTTATGAGGAGAAATCTTTTCAACTTCGTCGCCGACTGTTTCACCCTCAGCCGAACCCTCTTCACTTTCTTCAACCGCTTTTGTATTCTTCAAAGAATACCATTTATAACGGTTTCTCAATTCGTTTCTAATAGCCCAACGAACAGCCGTTGCAATATAAGCATTGTTATATCTTGCAAGTTGCTGCTCTGTTTTTCCTTTTATCATGGTCTGAATAGCAATTGTGCCAATGCTGACTAACTCCTCATACTCTACCATATGAGAAGGGATACGTCGTTGTTCGACTTTTGCAACTTTTTCGATAAGTTCAATATATTCTTTTATCTTTGATGATTGCACCATCGAATTTCCTGCCACCGCACACTATAATATTCTATCGACCTTACTGACTTATTAAATAATAGTACTACTTAATTTGTTTTTTACGTAAACTATACACGAAAAGAAGAATTTCTGCAACCGCTTTATACAAATCCGGCGGAATATATGCCCCGGGTTCGACCAATCTGAACAAAGCCCGTGCAACAGGCGGATTTTCGATAACAGGAACTGAGTGTTCTCTTGCGATATCAATAATTTTTTTCGCAATCAACTCGGTACCTTTTGCAACAAGTTTTGGAGACTCCATTGAATTTTGGTCATACTTCAAAGCGCAAGCAACGTGAGTAGGGTTTGTAACGACAAAATCCGCGTCAGGAACCGCATCCATCATACCCTTTTGCAACATTTGTTGACGACGTTGTCTCAATGCCTGCTTGACATTCGGGTCCCCTTCCTGGTTCTTGTACTCATCCTTTACTTCTTTAAAAGACATCTTTTGGTCGTTCATAAACTTCCAACGAATCATACCGTAATCGGCACAAGCGATTACTAGAAACGCCATACCCGCTTTCATAACGAATTCGATTACCAACGCGCCAAATTCTTGCATAATCGCAAAACTGTTATCTATCGCAACCAAGCCCAAAATCGTCTCCAAGTGAGATTTGTAAACCATATACCCGATATAGCCCAACAACGCTACTTTCACGACGTTTTTCACAAGTTCAAAAAGAGTTTTTGGAGTAAATAAATTTTTAAAATACTTAGTCGGATTGAGTTTATCTAACTTCGGAACCAACGGAGTCGTCGTAACCAAGGGTCCGACCTGAATGAAGTCGCCTATCATAGCGACAAATCCCGCCAAAAACAAAATAGGTAAAATAATTAAAACAGCAGGAATAAAAGTGATTGTAAGCAAATACGGCAACCCTATTTTAGAAATATGTGCCGTCGGTATCTGCTCGTAAATCAGTACAAACAACTTCGTAATCTGATCCCAAATAAAAGGCGCAAGTTTGACGATAACAATAAACATTACCATCAAAGAAAGAGCGGTCGAAAAGTCCTTAGACTTTACAACTTGCCCTTCCTTTCTTGCTTTTTGCAGTTTCTGCTGAGAAGCCTCAAACTGCTTATCCTCATCACCCATAGTCTACCGTCTTATTTAGGGATTATACCCTATTAATTATAATGATTTATTTTTATTAATAAACTACCATCGAAACGACTTCTACATCTGACGGCATTTTATCTCTGCCCTTCAAATCCGCAAGTTCGATTACGAATACGGCTGCAACAACTTCTGCACCGACTTTCTTAATCAAATTGCAAGCAGCAAGCGCAGTTCCGCCTGTTGCGAGCAAGTCATCAACTATCAAAACTCTCTTACCTTCTTCGATAGCATCCTTGTGAATTTCCAAAGTATTTTTACCGTATTCCAAGTCATAACTTTCGCTGATTGTTTCGGCAGGAAGTTTACCGGGCTTTCTCAAAGGAACAAAACCGACACCGAGTTCATAAGCCAAAGCCGAACCGAAGATAAAACCTCTTGATTCCATACCTGCGATGTAATCAATTTTCTTATCGGCAAATTTATCCTTCATAAAATCAATAATCGCCTTAAAGCCGTCTTTATCTCTTAAAACGGTTGTAATATCTTTGAAAACAATTCCTTTTACAGGAAAATCCATAATGTCTCTAATCTTAGATTTAACCAAATCTACTGAATTAATAGTCGTCATAATTTCTCCAAATTCATTAAAGCATGCCCGAACGGCAGCAAATACTTTAAGAGTATATCATGAACAAAAAGACTAATTCAAAGAGTCCAAAATGTTTTTTACGACTTTTAACGGCAAGCCCATAACGTTGTCAAAATCACCATCCAAAGACTTCACAAAATTTTCGGGAAGTTCTTGAATACCATAAGCACCCGCTTTATCGAACGGTTTTTTCGTGTCTATATAATTCCAAATATCTTCGTCGGAAAGTTCGTTAAATGTAACATAAGTTATGCCGTGAGACGTATACTCCTTACCTGTTTCGGTATCAACAACCGCAACCCCCGTAATAACATGGTGAGTATTTCCGCTCAAAGTTTTAAGCATCAAATATGCTTCATCGGGAGATTTTGGCTTACCCATAATTTTATCCCCCGAAATCACAACAGTATCTGCCCCGATAACGAGAGCAGATACAGATGTTTTTACAGATTTTGCTTTGTTTAGAGATAATTTTTCGATAGAGAGAGGGTTTGTGGAGATAGTAAACTTAGCTTCGTCAAACGAAGGAGATACTGTCTGAAAATCCAAGTTTAATTGTTTTAAGAGTTCGCGTCTTCTCGGAGAAGTCGACGCCAAAATTATTTGTTTCATAAAGGGTTTTTACGGTTTCCCGACCAACTATTTCGTAGGTTGAGAAACTCTTCTTCTATTTACATATACTGCCGATTTGGCATTAATGCCTGCGCAAATATTCTGCAATCTTGCATTCAAGGCTAGCATATTTCTTTGCATATCCGCATAATCGGTAATCGTTTCCAACATTTTACTCGAATCCACCAATGTCGTAAATGCCGGATTATCAACCTTTTCCATTGCATACTTTTGTACTAACAATTGATCGATTTTGTCTTTTGCTCCAATCATGGTAATTCTCCCTATTTAATTTTTCTCTATCTGTAAATACCGCAGATATATTCAAATCATATAATTTGAACATCTACACTAATATAAACAACACAAGTAGAAAAAAATTGCTTTTTTAATAACGCAATGTTACAAAGTGTTAACATGCAAAAATCAACAATACTATGCTTTTTGCGGGTTTTAATCTTTGATATCTATCAAAGTATATACTCGTTTTAATGTCATAAATACGCATCACGGGGCGCTTTAAACTTGTAAAAAAACTTTCCTATAACTATAATATTTTGAAAGAAGGACGTTCTCGTGTTAATTGATTATTCATACATTTTTGACAAAGCCAGAGATTTGTATGCTTCTGTTTCTTACAATGACAAGTACGGAAAGGGAATTATTCCCCTGCGGTATTTTTTGGATGTAACATACAGATGTAATTTGCATTGCCCGTATTGTTATATCGGGAACGAAAGAAACAAAGAAGAACTTTCGACGGAAGAATGGATTAACATAATCAATCAAATACCGAGATTCGGTTTTATTTCAATAATTGGCGGAGAACCTTTAATCAGAAAAGATTTTTCGGAAATATATAAAGCCGCATCGGAAAGAGTTCCAAGACGAGTAAACGTATATACAAATGCCCTTTTGTTAAACGACAAAATTATGGACGATTTTGTAAAATACAAATTACTTTGTCTTTCAATTTCACTTGACGGTTACGGAGAAAAACATGATGCAAACCGTAATCATAACGGGGCATTCGACAAAATTATCGAAAATATGGATGCGCTTCAAGCAAAAATGAAACATCATCACAAAATTCTGATTGATGTAAAAACTGTACTTCTTGAAAATAATCTTGAAGATTTAATCAAACTTTTTGAACTTTGCACAAAGAAAAAATATGATTTCTTTTCTATTGCGATAAAAAGAAATAATTATTTAAAGCAGTTTCCGACTTTATCTAAAGAACTCACGGAAGAATTTTACTTAAAAGAATATCCGATTGAACCGTATTTTGACATGGAAAAATTCAAGGAAGTATACATGGAACTTGTAAAAATGGCTAAAAAATCCCCGACAAAACTCCGCTGGGCGCCAAAGTTCAAGCCCAACATGCAAGGGTTAAAACAAATCGAATACTTATTTGAAAACGGAGATAAGCCCGTAACGGAACTTTTCAAACCGTGCATGTTCCCTTGCTCAAATCTTTTCATAAATCCTGAGGGTAAAATTTACCCTTGTTTGTCAGTCGAAATGGGTTCTTTAAGAGAAAAGACACTTATGGAAATTTTCAATTCCCCAAAATATCGTTGTTTTAGGAAAAATTTGAAAGCATCAAAATTATTCACGGGTTGCCAACTTTGCTGCGAAGCATACCCGATAAAAAAGGAGAAATAAAATGGCAGAAACTATTCAATATCAAACATCAGGAACTTGTTGCAGAATGATGTACTTGCAAGTCGAAAATGACACCGTTTTGGATGCGGAATTTATGGGCGGATGCAGCGGAAATCTTCAAGGAATTAAGGCACTTGTAAAAGGAATGAAAATAAAAGACGTAATTGAACGACTCAAAGGCATTGATTGCAACGGAAAAGGAACAAGCTGCCCCGATCAGTTGGCAAGATGTTTGACGGAATATTTGAACCAAAAATCAACCGCTAACAAAGGTTAATCAGATATTGAAAAAACACAAAATGTTGTTATAATGAATATATAGGGAGTCGATTAAACTCCGTCAAGTTTAACCGACTTGTCGCCCCTATAAGAAAAGTGAAATAATTTGTAAAAGATACCCTAGTAACAGTAGGGTATCTTTTATTATATTCCTTTTCATTATCTCACCCCCTTTTGTCGCAAAAAGTTGTAGATGTTTGGGGGGAATCGGGCTTACCCTATATTAGAGTCCCGTGAGCATTGAAAGTTCGTATACTTGTTCGCCTGTATCTTCGGCAAGTTCGTCATTTGTAACGTTTCCGTCAAAAGTCATAACACCCTTTATAATGTCAGGACAATCTTTTAATGCGAAAACGAATTGTTTTTCATTCGCGACTGCCAAAACATAAGGTGTCAAAATGCCCGAAACTGCGGTAGAAATCGTCTTTGTAGCCAAAGCAGCGATATCTCCGTAACAATAGTGGTAAACCCCTTCTTTTTTATAAACAGGGTTGTCTATCGGTAAAATTCTGTCCAAAGTTTCAACGATGACATTGTTTGAAGCCAAACCTGCATCAATAATGACAGAATCTTTTTTCATTTTTCTAACGTCATCAACGGTAATGATTGGCGGAAGTTTTTTATTTTTACGTTTTACCGCACAAATCAAAATATCCGTTTGAGGAAGAAGTGTATCCAGATTATCACGGTTTGAAAAATAAGTCTTGATTTTTCTGCCGGGTAACTTTTCAATCTTTCTCAATTTTTCAGGTTCGATATCAAGGATTGAAACATCTGCACCAAGCGCCGTTGCGGTCTTTGCAGCATCAAAGCCGACAGTTCCCGCACCGAGGATTGTAACCTTCATAGGAGCAACACCAGTTGCGCCGCCTAATAAAGAACCGCCTTTGTATTTTTCAATAACGGAAGATGCAATTCTGATAAGAACTTTTCCGACAATTTCGCTGCCGATTCTGACAATCGGATAAATACCGTGAGCATTTTGGATACCACGATAATTAATTGTCGTAATTTTTCTGTCCAAAACTGTTTGAAGCAATTCTTCTTTGTCTTCATAATCAAAAAACGCAAAAATAATCTGACGTTCTTTAAGCATATCGTATTCGTCGATTTGAGGTTGATTCATCTTGACGATAATATCGCAAGTCGTATAAACTTCTTCCGCGGTTTTAACAATTTCTGCACCGTTTGCGGAATACAAATCATCCGCAAAATCGGCACCGAGTCCGATACCTTTTTGGACGATAACTCTATGACCGCTTGTCACGAGTGATTTTACCAATGCGGGGGTCAAAGCAACTTTCTTTTCACCCGACTTAATTTCAACAGGAGCGCCTATTATCATTTTAAAAAGTCCTCTTTTACTTGTTCACGGCATTTGCTTAATGCATCTTCAATCTCATTAACAATGAGTTTTGCAGCAGCAACAGGGTCATCATGAGATGTAATCGGACGACCGATAATCATATAATCAACACCTGCTCTGATTGCCTCTGACGGAGAAACTGCACGTAATTGATCGTTTACAACCGACCAAGAGGGTCTTACGGCAGGGCACATAATCAAAATTTCATCGCCCAATTCTTGTCTGATTTTTGCTGCTTCAGATGCAGTTGCGACAACACCGTCCATTTCATTGGCTTTTGCAATTTTTGCCAAGTGAATACCGTATTCTTCAATATTTCCAACAATTCCCAATTCTTCCGAGAGAGTTCTTTGACCCAAACTTGAAAGCAAAGTTACCGCAAGAATTGTAGGCGGTTTTACACCCATTCTTTTCGCCGTTTCACGGCAGAGACGAGCAGTTGTAAGCATCATCTTAGAGCCGCCGACTGCGTTGATATCGAAGAAATCAATACCTTTTTTAACCAAACCGGCAGAAGCCTTTGCAACAGTATTCGGAATATCGCCGAATTTTCCGTCAAAGAATACTTTTCCACCGTGTTTTTTAATCATTTCAACCGCATCCATACCTGCATTTACAGCAAGTTGTAAGCCGATTTTGAAATAACCTACATAATCTTTCAAAAGAATTACGTATTTTTCAGCTTCTTCAATTGAATTAAAATCAAGTGCCAAGACAACTCTGTCTTTTGCAAAAATTGGTTTTTTAACAGACATATAAACACCTCAATTCCTAACAAAAAACATGTTAGCACATCATGCCAACATGTTTCAAGAAATATAAATATTATAATGTTTTCTCTAATTACGAAAATTCGTTTGCAAATTCTTTTGAAAGAACACAAGCCTTTTCGTAAGCGAATTCATCGTTGCTTTTCATCAATGAATTGAATGCGTTATCAAAGAATTTGTCGCATTTTTCAAGGAATTCCGGTGATTGTTTCAAACAAAAGTCAATATCCGATTGAATATTGTCCGGTTTTGCAACTTGAGATTTGCCCAAAACTCCTGTATCGGGGACAACCGTACGTTCGGGAGTTTCGTTAACTTGTGCCGGCTTAACTTCAGCCTTATTATTATTCAACGAAATATTCGTAACTATATGAGAAATATTGTTATTAATTTCGTTCATTAACTTTATATCTCCGTGTTTTGTTTACGTTCGTATCAAAGCACGACTGAATTTTTTTTTGTTACTTTGGATTGTTTTTTAATATTTTTTTACGAAAAATTAGCGAAAAACCCCGTGTTTTCGGGGATTGCGCAAGTTTACATTTGTTTACAAACAGGGTTATATTTTAATGGAAAGAGTGAGTAAAAAAGAAATTTAAGAAAAGGACTTTACAATAAAAATATTTTAATTTAATATATAGGAACAAGACCGACGAGGAAGAGTGCCGGAGTGGTTGATCGGGCCGGTCTTGAAAACCGTTGAACCCGCAAGGGTTCCGTGGGTTCGAATCCCACCTCTTCCTCCATTTAAGCCACCTTACGGGTGGCTTTTTTAGTGCAAAAATTTTCCACATAAAGGTTATTTAATCAAAAGAGCAATTTATGTGTAATTTAATGAGTAGTTTAGTTTGCATGAGAAGTGTGGTATTTTTGTGAAATGAGGCTACACAAGGACGTTTTCACGGTCGGGAAAACCATACCATTCGTTATACAAAATACTCCAAAAGTCCCATTTTGTACTCACTAACGGAAATGTTTTTAAGATGTTTTAAATAGAGATATAGCCTATGTCTTAGTGTTTATTTATCTTTGCACGGAAAAAATGATTATTTCCGAAATAAGACATTTAAAATTTGAGTCCGAAAAAGTGCCGAAAAATTAGGATTTTTTTTGCAAAACTTTATAAATTGCCCTGTAAGAGATATTTGTAATATAATTGTACGTGTCACTAATATTGTTATAAGAGAAATCGTGAAAAATTTATTATTAAAAGATAAAAAACAAGAATTTAAAAATTATTTTAACCAAGATTTAAATTCTGCAATATATTCTATATATAAAGATGATAATACAAATAATGAATATATTAATTTTAAGATACAATTTTTAGGAAAAAATATAAATAAAAGCTATCAAGATGTTTTATCATTGCTGCAAAGCAAACAAGATGACAGTACCTTATATAGTTATTATAAAAATCTAATTCATGTTCTTGCCGCACATAATTTAGATGAAAAAAACTTTCAAAATGAACTTGAAAAAATAAATGAAAAAAGTATAATTCGAAAAAGTAATGGCGTATATTATACTCCTGAAGATGTTTCCGAATATATTATTTACAATTGCATATATCAATTAATATGTGACAAAATTAATAAAGAGTTTTTTCCAAAAGACATAAAGGCAATTCGTAATGAAATAAAAGTGATACTAAAAAGTAACCCTAAAATATATGATTTTATAATTAATTTTAAAGTTTTAGATCCTACTTGTGGAACAGGTGCCTTTCTTATTAAAATATTTGAGTGCAAAATAGATTTATTATCGCAGTATAAAAAAGCGACAAATGAAAACATTTGCAAAATTATAAATTCCATTCACGGAAATGATATAGATAGGTATTCTACATATATTTCAAAAACAAGATTATTGTTTAAAGTTTTGCATATAAGTAATTCAATTGATATAAGTACAATTTATGATTATTTAGAATTTAATTTTTATAATTTAAACTTTATCACATCATTTAAAGAATTTCTTGATGACTATCAGTTAATCATTGGTAATCCACCTTATGTAGAAAAAAGTACTGTTGATTATTCAGGCACTGTAAAATATGGGAATCTATATGCTGATATAATTCATAATAGTCTTGATTTATTGAAAGAAAAAGGGGTAATTGGTTATATAATTCCTATATCTTATATTTCAACGTCAAGAATGGCAAATATAAGAAAATATGTTGAAAATAATACGGAAAGTCAATATGTATTGAGTTTTGCTGACCGACCTGATTGTCTTTTTGTCGGGGTTCACCAAAAATTAAATATATTATTGGCTCAAAAAAAACAAAATTCTAACAATCATGAAGTCTATACTTCTGATTATAATTATTGGTACAAGTCAGAGAGAGAATTTTTGTTCAAAAATAATGAATTATTGCTGAATAAGCATAAACAAGATAATTTTTATCCCAAATTATCCAATTGTATTGAAGAAACTATTTATAATAAAATACATAATAATGGAAAATCCATAATATCAAGACAATTGGGTGATGGCAATTTTACTTTATATTTAAGTAAAAGAGCTGCCTTTTGGATTAAATCTTTTATTGAAGAACCTTATAAAAGTAATGAATATTCAATAATGCATTATGACAAAACCTACGTCCATTTAATAAATTGCGTGCTTAATTCAAGTCTATATTGGTGGTATTGGATAAAAGTGTCAGACTGTTGGCATATAACAAATAAAGAATTGGAACAGTTTTATATTCCTAATATTACTCTAACAACAGCTAAAAAATATCAAAAATTATCAAGAGATTTAAATGATTTATTAGAAAAAACAAAGGTTAAAATAAATTCAAAACAGGCTATGTATGAATACAAGCATAGATTTTGTAAAAGTCAAATAGATTTAATTGATAATGAATTGGCAAAACTTTATGACTTAACAAAAGAAGAATTAAATTATATAAAAAATTATAAATTATACTATCGCACAGCAGGTGCAATAAATGAAAAAGAAAAATAGAGTTATTGATTTATTTGCTGGAGCAGGTGGTTTTTCTGTGGGTTTTGAAAAAGCCGGATACGATATAGTCGCAGCTGTAGAATATGATAAACAAATAGCAGAAACGTATTCTTACAATCATCCTAATACAGTTATTTACGCAAAAGATATTAAACAAGTTGTAGAAGAAGTTGATTTCTCTAAATATAATGCAAATGTCATTATTGGAGGTCCACCTTGTCAAGGTTTTTCTATGGCTGGAGCTAGAATAAGAAAAAACAGTTTCATTGATGATCCAAGAAATTATTTGTTTAAATATTATTTTAGAATAGTTCAACAAGTTCACCCAAAAATATTTATCCTTGAAAATGTTAAAGGTATTCTTACCATGGAAAAAGGGGAAATATTCAATCAGATTATTGATTTATTTTCCGATGAAAATAATTTTGATGGTGATAAATATTATCTTAAACATATGGTTGTAAAGGCTCTTGATTATGGAATCCCTCAACAAAGGGAAAGAGTTTTTATAATTGGTTCTCTGAACAAGGATTTAGATATCAATAATTTAATATTGCATACTAAAAAAAGAATTTTAAAAAAGTATCCTTATTTTTTTGATAAAGTAACTGTTTGGGATGCTATCTCTAATTTGCATGATGAAGATGAAAATGGAATAATTATTAATTTACAACCATTAAACCAATATCAAGATTTTTTAGCCAGTAATAATCAAAGGACTTATAATCATGTGAAACCACATCATAATAAAATTGCAATAGAACGAATGAAACAAATTTCTGTTGGTGAAAATTGGACAAAATTAAATGATGTTGTAAAATCAGTTCATAGTGGGGCTTATGGTAGATTAGATAAAAATGGTGTCGCTCCTACTATTACAACTCGTTTTGACACACCATCTGGAGGAAGATTTATTCATCCTGTAGAAGATAGAACATTATCACCAAGAGAAGGTGCAAGAATTCAAAGTTTTCCAGATGAATTTGTATTTTGGGGAAATAAAACATCAGTATATAAGCAAATAGGCAACGCTGTACCTCCAAAATTGGCTTATTTTTGGGGTATGTTAATTCAGGAGGCATTAAACAATGATTAGTGCAGAAGAATATTTAAGAACACTTAATGAAAAATCTGTATGGGTATTTACCAAACAACAAGTTAGTAATTTTGATGAAATTATTAAAGTTGCAAACTTCTTTGAAAATATTCCAGATAGAGAAAATACAAATATTGAACAATATTTTACTGAACATCACGCAGAATATGGTATAGAAACAGACCGCCATAGAACTCTTGTAATTCCACAGTTCTTTGGATTAATTACAAAAACCCCATTTTATCAAAAAGGTGGACAATATAATAAAGAAAAAACTACTGCTGTCTATGACAAGTTAAAAGAAATAAATCCTAGCCTTAATCTATATGAATATAACAAAGTAATTACAGAACAAATATTAAAAATTAAGATTCACGCAATTATTGATACTGCAAGTAATAATGAAGATTATAATATATTGCCAATTGTATTTATGTATAAGGTGTTAAAGGAACTACAAATTCAATATGGAATAACCGAAGTTTCAATAGACCATTTATATACTTATATTATGACATGTAAGGATTATTCTCAATGGAAACAGGCAGTTGAATATATTAAAAATAATTCACCAATTTCAGAATATGTAAAACTCTATAAAGGTAATAGTAGAATTCAAACAATTATTAGAAATAATACTAATCTTTTTATTTTTACAAGTCAATCAATTTCTCTTAATCCTGGTTTTGATAATTATTTTTATCACAATTTTATGCAAAAATACGATATTGAAGAATTAAATGAAATCCTTTTGCGTGATGTTGATTATTCGTACTTCTTATACAATATTCAAGGCTTTAATATTAATCTTATTGACGAACCACTAATTGAAATGGTTATAGAAGAAACTCCAGGAATTGAAGAGAATGAAATTATAGAATCAGAAGAATCAGATGAAGAAAAAGATGATAATTATATAGATAAAATTGATAATATTAACGAGAATAATGTAAATCCTGATGTTGCAGAAGGTGCTGCTAAGATTGCTCCAGCTCAATATGATGAAACATCTGTAAGTAAAAAATATAGACGTAATCCTTTGCTTGGTAGAATTGCAATTCAAAATGCATATTATTGTTGTGAAAATGAACCTCTACATGAAACATTTAAATCAGCAAAAACTCATAAAAGTTTCATGGAAGCTCATCATTTAGTTCCTGTAAAATATCAGCAACAAATATGGCAAAAGTATAATATAAATGTAGATTGTACTGAAAATATTGTTTCATTATGTCCAACTTGTCATAGGGCATTTCATAATGGAACAAAAGAGGTTAAAGCTGAATTAATTGAAAATATTTATAAAAGAATTTTTCCAAAATACAAATATATAGGTTTTGATATATCTCTTGATGAAATAAAGAAATTGTATAAATTATAAATTAGAGGTTATAATATTGCAAAAAATTATGATTGAGTTACCCTAATTGTATAAATTTTTTTGAGGTTTTGAAAATTTTAGGGAATACATTAAAGGTATCAGATTTGGATTCCATCTTCGCTATACTCAAACTAACTGTTAAAAGAGATCAAACTGCAAGTGTTTTTATATTATGACAAACAAAAGCAACAACGAAAACGAAGTTAAAAAAGTAAAAATTATAAATCTGATAGTTTTTTGCATATATTTAATAATATTATTTTGGGGATTTCATAAACAAAACACAAAAAGCAGCAATGAAATGAGCCAAAAGCTATTAAAAATGAATGCAGAAACTATCATCTTAACACTTGACAATTCTGACAAAAAATGTGAAATCACATCTGAAGGTATAGCAAAATGCATTATAAACGAAATGGATGAAGATGCAAAACTTGACGGAAACAAGATAATCACCGCTGATGATGCCGTTTGGTCATTTGATTGTGACAATTCAAACAATTGTACACTCACAATTCAATCTCCAAAATCCGAACAAATTATCATCCCGTTCTCATACGACCCAATTAACGAAATGTATGACTTAAAATAAAAACAGGACCTTTAAAGCCCTGTTTTTTATTATCGAATTCATGTCTGTCTATTTACGTTTCGGGTTTTTAACGACATTCGGCATTTCGTAATTTTCGTCAAACAACCACTTAATAGCCGCGGAATTTCCGTTTTCATCCTGCAATCCGAATGTTTTATCGTCCGCTTGACCGTGATTGCATTGCAAGTCGATATAATCAAGTCCCGAATTTATCATGTCGTTTCTTTGAGAGCCGATAAGACCCAATGCCCTTATGCCGCTATCTTCCAATTCTTGCGCGGTATTTGAGTTCCACCAATTTCCGCCGCCATCGACTGACAAGAGACTTGAGAAGTGATAATCAGCATCTTCGCCATTGAAAGCAGGGTTAAGAACAATATTCGGTGCCTGATTTGAGCCTAAACTAAATCCGACATAACCCATATTTTTTGTATTAAGGTCATATCCGTCCGCTTCCAGCCCTGTCATAATTTCCGTTACATAATTTGTAATAAGGTCTTGGTTATTTCTTCCCATTTGGTTTGTATCACAAAGAACGATAACTCCGTTAAAGCCGATATCTTTAAGATATTGTTCATAAACGGCATTTTCCATACCATATTGAGTAGTTTCACCTGAGCCAACGCCGAAGAACATTACGGGAACGTCCGATTGACCTTTCAAATCATCCGAAAGGATTGTAGAATAACCGATTCCGGAACTTGTTTTCTTATATTCCAATGTGGTTTCCATACCTTCTGCAAAAAGGTCTTTTTGGTTACCGTATTCCTTTTTGGCGGCACGTGCATTGATTTCGGCATCAGCCTTACCGACTTCAAGTTTTGCATTATTAACAGCAGTAGTGGCTTCTGCCATTTTTGCACTCGTTGTTTCAATTTGCGCTTGAGCCTCTGCAACTGCCGTTTGTTGTTCGGATTTCGCACCGTCCAGCGCTTGTTGAGCATTGTTATATTCCTGTAAAGCCTGCTTTGTAGCCTCACCGCAACGCTCGTTAATCATAGCGTCAATTTCGGTTTTTTCATTCTTTGCCGTATCTAATGCGGTCGTAGCGTCTTCATAAGCCTGTTCTGCCTTGGTGAGTTTATTTTCCGCATCCGCGAGCGATCTTTGAGCCGCATCTTTCTTATTTTGCGCGGTTCTCAAAGCATTTTGCGCTTGTTCCAACGTCGTTTGTGCAGCAGAAACTTGTGCTTGAAGTCCGCTTGTATCGACGGGATTTCCGTCCTTGTCAACGACACCCGCATAACTTGCCAAAGCCGATTGCAAGCCCGAAAGCGTACCTTGTGCGGAAGTTACGTTTGCCTCGCAAGACGCAACATCTTGTTCACAATCGCACAATTTTGTTTTTGCATTATCTTTTGCCAAAATTGCATCGTTTTTAGCATCAAATGTTTCCGTTTGAGTCTTTTCACAGTCGGAAATCGCTTGCAAATTAGCCTCGCGCTTTGCATTTAACTCGCGACCTTCAGGTGACTGTAAATAAGAATCCTTGCTTGCAACTTCGTCATAATGAGCCTTTGCTTCATCCAAAGCACCTTGTTTTTCCGCAACATTTTGACTCATTTGAGATTGCACAGTCGTCAAGTTACTTTTTGCGGTCATATTTTCATTTGCGGCAGAATTATAATTTTTTTCAGCATTTGAAACTTCCGCAGACTGAGCAGTTTTGTACTGAGAAAGTGCGTCGTTTGAAAGTTTTGTAACGTCTTGAGTCTGTGTCGTTGTTGCTTTGTCCTGCGCAGTTTTATTATTGGCTTTTTGAGCAGTTCCTGCGCCTAAACCGCCAACTCCGCCAGCATTACCGCCGCCACCGACATTACCGCCGTTAACCGCATTTGCAACATTGTTATTTTTGTTGGCATTGTTATTATTGTTTTCAACTTCTTGAACATCGTTTGCAACTTTTGCATTCTGTTGCTGCTGAACTCTTTTGTTATCAACCAATGCATTAATATTGGCAGTTTTACTCTCATTTCCCCCGATTGCTTCAATTTCGGTATTTTTAGAAACGTCATCTTTTGCAACGAGTTTATCTTTAACTTCTAAAATATTTTCCGTTTCTTTGCTGACATCAAGACTTTCTTCTTCCAAAACGATATCTTGAGGTTTGTTGTTCTTTTCGGATTTTGCTTTTTCAATTGCTTCAAATGCCGAAATAGCCTCACCAAAGTCAATAACGCCGTTACTGTCGGAGTCGAACTTGTTCAGAAAATCCTGCATTTTGTCATCTTCAAAAAAGCCGTCGAAAAATTCCGCATCTTCCGCACTATTCAACAAATCCGAAAGCACAACGCTATTGTCTTGTTCTTCCGAGATACTTAAAAACTCGCCGTCTTGAAACTCTACATTTTCGGGATTAAAACCGTCTTGGAACATATCGGCATATTTGTCACCGTAATTTGTCCTGACAAAAGCCAAAAACTTATCTTTATTTTCGGTCAAAATATTCGTTGAGTTGAAATCGTAGTTCGCACCGCCGTTTTCGGATTTTAATTTTGCTAAAAACTCCGATTTTATCGTAGCGTAATTAATTTTTTTGTTTAAATAAACAGGGTCGTTTTTGATGTTCGACCAAGAAAAGTTTTCCATTATGTTCCACCATATCGTACGTACAAAATTCTACGCAAAATTTTGCGCAAATCTTATTGATATAAAAACCCTCTTGCCGACAATATTAACCATTTCTAACCTATTAGTTACGAATTTTAATAATATAGAAGTCTAAATGTCTGAGAACAGCCAATCTCCACAGATTTTTACAAATTTTTCTTTTTCGGCCAAAAACAAGTCCTCAGCGTGGTTACAGTCCTCAAACAACACAAAGTCTTTCTTGCAGGTTGCTTTTTCATACAATCTTCTTGTATGCCAAGGATACACGGTCGGGTCGTTTTCTCCGGCAACAAACAATGTCGGGACCTTTATTTTATCAACCGTCATTATCGGTTTGATTTTTCTTTGGATATGAATTGACGGTCTTATCGAAATCCAGCGTTTCAACTCCATTTTCCGAAAAGTAGGAATCCACGCTTCTTTTTTCCAAAAATGGTTTTCAATCTTATCAAAATCGCTGGCGGGGCTGACCGCAACAATTTTATCCACAAATTTTGACATACTTCCGTACAAAAGCGCCAATGATGCACCTAACGAAAATCCAATCAAATATATTTTTTTATAAAACTTTCTCGCATAATGAACAACCGCACGCACATCCACGAGTTCTCTGGACGTAAACGTATAGAAACCGCCGCTTTTTCCATGCCCGCGAAAATCCATTCCGATAACATCGGTCGAAGCTCCGAAAACCTCACACATTTCCAAAAAACTTTCGCTGTCTTTCGTCATAAACCACCCCGGCATGAAAATCAGCACGGAGTCAAATCCGTTTTCGTAATGATTTATCGCAATGTTAACTTTATCAAGTGTTTTCAAAGTTTTTGTTTTCATAGAAACCTCAAAGCAATTATACTGCAATTTATCAAAAAATATGATATAATTTTGCTCATGAAAAAATTAAACATAAAATCAACAAAAAGAAATAATAAAGGCGCTATGCCCTTAACGACCAAAATCAAAGTTCAAAACAAACTTTCAACGTTTACGGCGGTGTTTTTATCTTTTCTTACACTTCTTGGAATTGCAGCGCTAATATACTTTTTGGTGGCGGCTGATGATTTAAGCGGCAAAACAAGAGGGGAAATCATCGGGCTTATCGGGCTTTTGGCATTTTTAATTCCGTTATTTTTCAAAAGCACGGATGCTATCGACGAATTTTTGTCAGAGTTAATTTTGACACCAAAAACTTTAACGCTTGTCTATCAATATAAAAAGAAGAAGCGAAACGAAATTATTCCGTTGGAAGATATCGAAAGCGTGTCGGCAGATTTGACCGCAAATATTGTAAGACAAGGCAAAACCGCATATTTGAATTGTCAAACCGATGTCACAATAAATAAAAAAGACGGTAAGCCAATATTTTTTAACGTAAACCCGAGCAGTGGTTTTTCGCTCTGCGGTTACGATTTTCTTTTGAAACTTATCTCAATATCTTACTTGTTGCCGAATTTCAAATATACCGTAAGCGGTAATTCCGAATTTGCGAAAGATGACATAAAGCATTACGAACGCTACGGAAAGAGAATGTCTTTTTGGCAAAGATCAAAGTATGAAATAAAAAATACTCCTCTTATCGGAAGAATTTTTTTAGTAATATCCTTCCTCTTAATAATCGATTCTGTCGGATTTATGATTTATATTAATATTCCGACTTTCTGCACAAAAGAAGAAAAGGAATTTGTAAGTTACATTGACGAAGGATACAGAGCTTATCAATATAACAGTTACGAAATCTCTATCGAAAAATACGAAAAAGCCCTAACCATGTTTCAGGATGACAGCACGTTATATTATTATATGGCATTGACCTACAAGGGCAAAGGAGAATACAAAAAAGCCGTTGAGTGTGCGAAAAAAGGTATCGCTTGTCTCAACAAAAAATCAAAATACTACAAAGTTCACAATTATAAATTTATAAGTAATGACGGTATCGGTCTTTACACAACCCTTGGTGATTGTTACCGCAAATTGGAAAACTATTCCGAAGCAAAAGATGCATACACATACATTATCGACCACGTAAAATACAAATATTCCAATGCTCATTTTTACAGAGGGATTTGTGAATACTATCTCGGAGACAAAAACGGCGCGCTTAAAGATTTTATAGAATACAAATCAATGCTTGAAGTATTTTTCGCGGAAGAAGAAGAGCGGGAATACAAATACGAAACATATTCTCAGGAAGATTTAGACATAGCAAACGCTTGGATTAATGCAGCAATGGCATTATAAAAAAACACCTCGGACTTTAAAGTTCGAGGTATTTTTTATCTGAAAATCTATTATGCTTTTCCTTTGATTGATTTATAAATCGAAGATACTTTGTTTGCCCAATCACCACCTACGCAGTAGTGACCGCCTATTGCCGCAACGTTTGTAATATCAACGGAATTTACATCGCTAAATCTGTCGGAATAACTTGCGAGGTTCTTAGCCATTGCATCAAGACCTGCTTCAACGCTTGAATATTTAGCGAACTTGTAACCGTCGCTGCTTCTTACGGTATAACCGGCATCACCCGAGCCTGTAACACCGCCAAAGTTGTTGTTATTTTGTGCCAAAGCACTTGTGCCGTATCCTGATTCCAAACTGATGATTGAAGCCAAAAATTCAGGTTCAATACCATATTTGTCAGCGATTTTAGCAACTAAGTCTTCTTTACCTTTGAGAATACTGCCGTTTTTATCAAACAAGCCGTCAGGCAAGTTTGAAGTTGAAACAGAGTTCTTTTGTTCCATTTCTTTGTTTTTAACTTCTGTTATCTTGTCCGAAACTTCTTTGAGAGAAGTTTTTGCATCATCAAGGTCAGCCTTAGCGGTTTTCAACTCCTGTTGTTTAACTGTATCAACATTTGCTTTCGCTTCGTTGTATGTCTTCATTGCTTCTTTTGTTTCCGCAGAGCAAGTTTTTTCTATTTGAGCTTGAATATCCGCTTTTGCTTTTTCGAGGTCAGTTTTTTCTTTTTCCAAAGTTGTTTTCTTTTCGTTCAACTTTTTCAAAGCATCTTTTTCTTCATCAAGTTTTTGAGTTTGTTCTTCAACTTCTTTTTCTTTAGAAGTTATTTGTTTTTGAATGCTTTCCTTTTTGCTTGCGATTTCGGCATCTTTATCTTTGTCTTCATCTTTTCCTGTCGGAGAAGGCAAAGAACTCAACGAACTTTGCAATGAAGAAAGTTCACTCTTTACAGAATTCACGGTGTTTTCCTGTCCTGAAACAGCCGTTTCTTTCTTTGTAATTTCGATTTCGTTTTTATCAATGTTTGATTGATTTGTTTCTATGCTCTTTGTGTTGTCCTTTTGTTTTGTTTTCAATTCTTGTGGAACATTTTTGTCGGAATCCAAGGCTTTTTCGTATGCTTCTTTTGCCTTGTCCATTTCTTCTTTTGCAGCCTTAACTTTTTCGTTTTCACCGCTGTTTATCGCGTTAACCGCATCTTGTTTTTCTTGTACGGCATCTTGACGTTTTGTTTTTTCGGTTTCCAATTCGGAAAGTGACATTGCGTCAAGACCTGTTTTTTGATTTACATTAGATGCGCTACTGCTGCCGTATCCGTTTGAAACTCCGCTTGAACGACCGGCTCCGCCGCCAACACCGCCTGCTTGTGAAGTCGGATTAAAACTGTTTGTTTCATCGATTGCTTGATTTTTTTCGTTTTTATCAAGTTCCGCAATTACTTCATCGTCCAAACCTTCAACGGCATCTTGAATTGATTGAGCAGCGATATCTTCAAGGTCGATACCCAATTCTTCAATAACTTTGTCCAAATCTTGAGTGCTCAAAGATGCGGCATCACCGTCTTTTCCTGCAATAGAACCAAGATATGCTTGCGCTTCATCAACCGAAAGTTCTCCGTCGCCGTCTGCATCAGCGGCTTTTTTAACATCTTCAAGTTGTAAAAATTCTTTTAATATTGTAGCAAGGTCTTTGTCGTCACCTGTTGCAAGTGCGCTTTCGTCAGAATCTCCTAAAATTTTTTCATAATCAATGTTTGAAAGTTCTTCGGTATTTGCCAAAGAAAATATTGATGAACTGTTTGTCGCATCAAATTTTCCAAACGTTGAAAGTTTCGACAAACTCTTGTCTGACGCTGATAATGAACCTAATCTTTTCAATAAATAATCATTGAAATTCATGACTTTTGCCTTGTATACTTACACTTACATGCGGTATTATCGACCGAAAACCATGAAACTTTAACGTTTCAGAGGATTTTTATTTCATTTGTTAAGAAAAATTTTTATTCAATTCCGCAAAGTTTTATCGTATTTTTAATTTGTTCGGAAGAATTTTTAAGATGAATTTTTTCTTTTTCGGAAATATCAATCGGCAAAACAAGTTTGACTCCGTTGCCGTCCACCAAACTCGGCAAACTCAAGGTCACATTTTCTCCGATTTTCTTACCAGCCAAAGAACTTGAAACACAAGCAGTTATACATCTTTTGTTCAAAATCGCATCTGCCAAATAACATACGCAAGTTGAAATTCCGTAATAGGTTTTTCCTTTGCCGCCAATAATTTCTGTTCCCATCGTCAGAACTTTTTTAGCCATTTTTTCTTTTGTTTCGGCATCACAGACAAGATTTTCCGCATTGCAAAATTCATCAAACGGAATATTTGACACCTTAACTTCATCCCAAAGTGCGACTTGTGAATTTCCGTGTTCACCGACAATTGTGGCGGAAATAAATTCCGGAGTAAGTCCGACGTATTCCGAAATAAGGCTTATCAATCTTGAACTGTCTAAAATGCACCCCGTTCCGAACACTCTTCCTTCGGGCAAGTTCATTTCTTTTGCAATGTAATGAGTAATAACGTCGACAGGGTTTGAAACAACCAGAATAACACCTTGTTTATAATATTTTTTCATCTCCGAAACGGTACTTTCGGCAATTTTGATATTGTCGCTTGCCATATCGAGTCTGGTTTCATTAGGACGTCTGTTTCTGCCCGCTGTCACAACTATCAAGTCACAGTCCGAAATATCGGAATAATCTCCGCAATAGACCTTTGCACGCCCCATATTGGAAATACCATGTCTGATATCAAGCATTTCCGCATTTGCAACGTCTGCTTTTGAGTCAATCAAAACGATTTCGCTTGCAGTATCTTTAAGCATCAAAGCATAGGCAATTCCTGCACCGACGTAACCGACACCTACAATTGCAACTTTTTTTCCGTACGATTTTTTTTCTTGAGCGAGCATATAAGTACCTGTCAAACCTTATAATTAAAGCAAATAATACAATAATTTAATATATATGTAAAGAATGCGAAAATGTCTATTATGCAGATATTTTAACCGACTTGTCATCTTTTTTTATAAGATGTAAAATTATCTCATACGCTTTAAAGACAAGAATTATGATTAAATCAATTCACATAAAAAATTATATTTTGATAGACGAATCAGACCTCGATTTTTCTGACGGTTTAAACGTTATTACAGGTGAAACGGGGGCAGGTAAAACCATTTTAATCAGCGCGATTGATGCTGCTTTCGGAGCCAAAATTTCATCAGACGTTATCAAAAAAAATTGTGAAAAAGCAATAATCGAACTTACCCTCGAGAATAAAAAGCACGACTTAAAACAACTTTTTGAAGAAAACGGAATTGACGATTTTGAAGAAATCATAATTACTCGCGAAATTACAAAAACTTCTTCAAGAACAAGAATTAACGGCACTTTGGTAAATCAAAACTTTATCAAAGATTTTAAAGATATGTTTTTGGACATTCACTCCCAACATCAAACATACGCTTTTATGCAGCCGAAAACCCACATTAATTTACTCGACAATTACGCAAAAGATGTTTACGGTGAGGATTTGGAAAAATACAAGAAACTCTATTTTGAATATTTGTCGTTACAAAAAGCATTAGAAATCGCGAAGAATTCGGCAAATGCGACAGAATCACAAATCGACTTTTTGAAATTTCAAATCGAAGAAATTGAAAATGCCGCAATCGAAGATATTGATGAAGAAAACAAACTCAACGAAGAACTCAAGGTTCTCGAAAATGCCGAAAAGTTAAAAGAATTAACTTACGGCGCATATTGGGCATTAAACGGCGAGGACGGTTCTTTGTCGGATGCAATTACCCAAATTAAAATAAATATTTCAAAGGCAAAAAACCTCGATAACTCCTTAGAAAATGCCGAAAATACAATAATTGAAATAAGTGAACTTACAAGAGAATTATCCTCAAGTCTGCGCGATTATTCGCAATCTGTGACAAACGACACGGAAAGATTGGACGAAATCCAAGAAAGATTATTTGTTTTAGACAAACTCAAACGCAAATACGGCGGAACTTTAGAGGAAGTTTTAAAAACTTACGAAAAACTTTCGGCAGAATTAAACGGCATAGAGTTTTCAACAAAAAATGCGGATGAACTCGAAGCCAAAATCGAAAAAATCCTGAAAGATTTAAACGCTATTGCCGATAAAATCACCGAAAACAGACGAAATTGCGGCGAACTTTTATCCTCGTTAATTGTGGACGAACTTGAAAAACTTGAACTTGCAAAATCCAGATTTGAAATAAAAATAACCCCGTGTGACTTGTGCCAGAACGGAAAAGACAATGTCGAGTTTTATATTTCGACAAACGTATCGCAAGATTTGTCACCGCTTGCAAAAACCGCATCAGGCGGTGAAATTTCCAGAGTAATGCTCGCGATAAAGACCGTATTTGCGAACGCAGATGACATTGACACGGTAATTTTTGACGAAATTGATACGGGAATTTCGGGCAAAGCCGCTCAGAGCGTGGCAGACGAAATCGAACAACTCGCAAAATTCAGACAAATTATTCTAATCACCCACCAAGCAATTATTGCGGCAAAAGCCGACCGCCACATTCTCGTTTCGAAAGAACAAGGCGACACAACATCTGTCGAAATCAAAATTTTGGACGGAAATGAAAAAATCAATGCGCTGGCAAGTCTTGCATCAGGTGTTGTTTCAGACTCTGCAATCGAATTTGCAAAATCGTTAATTCAGGAAAAATAAATGAAAAGATGTTTTTGGGTCGACGAAAAATCCGAAATTTATATAAAATATCACGATGAAGAATGGGGAGCCCCTAAATTTGACGACAGAGAACTCTTTGAACTTCTTATTTTAGAAGGCTTTCAGGCAGGTCTTTCGTGGATTACGGTTCTTAAAAAGAGAGAAGCCTTCCGGGCGGCTTTTGACAATTTTGATGTCAAAAAAGTTGCAGCATACGACGATAAAAAAATCGAAGAATTGCGAGCAAACAAAGATATTATAAGGAATTTGAGCAAGATAAAATGCGCTGTTAAAAATGCACAAATTTTTATACAAATTCAAAAAGAATACGGCAGTTTTTCAAAATACATTTGGGGTTTTACAAATAATAAAGTCATTTATAACAACTCGGAGAAAATCCAAGTTTCGACACCGCTTTCGGATAAAATTTCCAAAGATTTGCAAAAAAGAGGAATGAAATACGTCGGCACGGTTATTATTTACTCCTATTTGCAAGCAATCGGAGTGGTTAACGACCACGACAAAGACTGTTTTTTGCACAAAAACTAAACTCTTGCCAATGCGTAAAACACTCCGCAAACGGTTGCTGCGGCGACAGAATACTTTTTCATATCAATTTCCGCAAAATATTTTCTTACATCCTTCACGGGAACCAAAAATCTTTCGACAATTATTCCACCGTCGGATACAGGTTGTTGAATAACGTCGTATTTGTCAACAATTGCGGTAATATATGCCAAAGTCTCAGAGGATAATCCCGCAGATGTAGAACTGTTTAAAAGTTCCACAAAAACCTTGTCTGCCGAAAGACCCGCTTCTTCCAAAAGTTCTTTCTTTGCACATTCCATAAGAGTTTCGTGAGAATCAATATCTCCGATTAAACCTGCCGGTGATTCAATGCAAAATTCTGCTTTATCCTCTGCATACAAGGGCGGACGGCGAGTTTTCAAAAACAAAAAATTATACTCGTTATTTTGTTTAACGAGCGTTGTAATAACGACTGCGCTATCGTGCGAAGAAGCATCATTGGTGCGTTTTGCATAAAACCAATCATGTCCTGCGGGAGATTTTGCACTTTTAAATTCCAAAAATTTTGATGTTGCAACTGTCGTCATTTTCCACCTCGTTTTTTCTACATTGTATCACACAAAGTTTTACGGGGACTAAATTTTTTCGTCAAAAATCCTTGATACAGAAGATGTCAAAGGAATCATCATTATTTTTGTAAAATCATATTCGGGATAAGTTTTTGGCAAATCCGAACCGTACCTGATAATATAAACACCTTTGTTTTCAAGCATTTTCGAGATATTTTCCATCATTGCAAAATCGTTTGACAAAAACGGATAAACCATAGGAACATCATCTTTAGAAATATCAAATTTCAAATTATTCATTTTTTGCAATTTTTCATCAATTTTTGCAAAAATTTGACGATTTTTTACCATTTTTTGTTCAAAATTCACATTTTTTAGAAAATTTTGAGTTTTTGAACTCATAATTTTTACAGGCTGATTGTCAATTGAAAGTTCATTTTTCAAAAAAGAATTAAAATCCGTTACTGAAAGATTTCGATTTTCATCTTGCGGAAAATTTTGAGCCAAAATTTTGTCGCAATCTAAAATTCCACCATCATTAACGTTAAAAAATTTTCTGACGGAAGAAAATGACGCAAGCCCCTTCTTTTTTGCAAAAAATGCATGCGCATTATCCGAAATCAAATTCTTATAACGCTTTGCGAGCATTTCGTTTTGTCTTGAACAAATCCCGAAATAATTAACATACAAAACAAAATCATCATCCTGAAACTCACAATCGGGTAAAAAATCATTGTTTATATGATAAAAATTTATCTCAACTCCATCGTTTTTTAAGGTTTGGCGCACCACGGGGCAAATAAAATACGGCACGGCTATTTTTTTGATGTCGAAAGATTTCACGACATATCGCAAACAATTTCTTGCAGAATTTAAGAGAATTTTTGAATTAAGAAAATCTTCGTTCATAAAAAAATTTTATCATTAAAACTTTCAAACAGATTTTAAAACACTTTATCTATTCCAAATGGGGGATTTTTGGCGAATATTGCTTAATAATATTAATAATTTTAAAAAAAAGTAGCAAAAAAATTTCTTTTTGTGCTTTAATGGTTACAAGTTTAGTGTTTAAAAAGGAGACTAACATGCAAGTACAACCGATTACTGAAGCAACAAATGTTCGTTACGTAGCAAACAATGAAAAGGTAGAAGATAAAAAAGAAGTAAAAGCACAACCTTCAACAGTAGGTTATGCAGCAAAAGAAGCAGCTCCGACAGATGCTAATTTGTACAAAGCAATGTACGGTGTTGCTGATAAAAATGAAAAAACTGAAAAGAAAATGACAAAAGAAGAAGATGACGCTAACTATGCCGAATACAGAAGAGCAATGGGCGAATATCTTGAAAAATGGGGTACAGCAGAACAAATTAAACAATTCAACGAACCTCAACAAACAAAAGAAGAAGAAGATTATAGTAAACAATACGAAGAATACAGACGTAAATACGAATAATCTAAAAAAGATTCAATCATTAAAAACTCTAAAGCGGTGCCACAAGCATCGCCTTTTTTTGCAAAAGTATTGAAAAGGTTTCTTATGAATTTTATAATGCAAAAGAACACATAAAAGGAGATACGGCATGATTAACGAAAAAATGGAAAAAGCCTTTAACGAACAAATCAATAAAGAATTTTATTCGGAATTTTTATACTTGGCAATGAAGTCATACTTTGCAGAATTAAACCTTCAAGGTTTTGTAAACTGGTTTGACGTTCAAGTTCAAGAAGAAAGAGCACACGCATTCGGAATGTACGATTACTTAATCGAACGCGGCGGAAAAGTTGAACTTCTCGCAATCGATAAACCTGTTATTGAAGGTACAACTCCCGTTGAAGTTTTTGAACACGTATTGAGACACGAAGAATACGTAACATCAAGAATCAACTACCTCTTGGATGTTGCAGAAGAAGTAAAAGACAGAGCAGCAATGTCATTTTTGGATTGGTACGTAAAAGAACAAGTTGAAGAAGAAGCAAGCGTCGGCAAAGTTCTCGCAACATTGAAACTTATCGGCGATGACAAAAACGCATTGTTATTGTTAGACAAAGACCTTGCAACAAGAGTATTCAATGCTCCCGTTATCGGCTAATTCTAAATTCGTTTAAAAAAGGGCGGAGAGTCTCCGCTCTTTTTTTTGTGAAGAAATATATATATCGTTTAACAATATATATTTCAAAGAAATATAATCATTTTGTTTTTTGTTAAAACTGTTGTTCCTTTTCAATATCAAGCAAAACAACACAACTTGAAAATAACCGACGGATTAATGTCAAACTGTTTGTCGTGTTTGACAGAGAGACACCTTTAAACTATGCTGAAAACGGAAAAGAGGCTATTATGTCAAACGAAGAAGCAAAAAGATATACGCAAGCGGAAGAATATTTAAACGCCTTTTCGCACGCGTTGGGCGCGTTGTTTGCGATTTATGCAATCGTAATGTTGGCGGTAAAATCGAACACGCCGTTAGAAAAAGCAACAACCGCGATATACGGCGCAATGTTATTTATATTGTTTCAATCATCGACTTGCTACCACGCAATGACGAATGAAACAGCGAAGAAAGTTTTCAGAAAAATTGACCATAGCGCAATTTATTTGCTTATTGCAGGAACTTATACCCCGCTATTAATGATTACTGTTGATTTTCCGTACTCGGTTGTTTATATGGCAATGATTTGGTACTTGTCGATTACAGGCATCGTTTTTTCTTGTATAACGTTAAAATTCAAATACCTTTCAACGGGCTTATACGTACTTATGGGTTGGCTTTCCGTATTTTTGTTCTGGACGATTTGGCAGCATTCGCACCTGTCTGTTTGGTATTTGTTAGGCGGCGGGCTTTTCTATACCTTCGGAAGCATTTTTTATCTTTCAAACAAAAAATTTATGCACACAATTTGGCACTTGTGCGTGCTTGCAGGCGCAATTTTGCACTATATGTCGATTGAAGTTTTGTTATAAACATTACCCAATGTAACGAAAACTGCATAAAATAAGCAATTATTTTTCTTCATCGAATTAAGAAAAATGTGAGTGTAAGAAATTGAGGTTAAAAATATGCAAGTAAGTTTTGCAAGTCGTTTACCGGAAACAAGTTGTAAGATTCCTATGGCAGGAACACAAGAATTTAAAGAATGGAAAGCCGAAAAAGAAACAGCAAGACAAGAACAAGCCGATACTTTTAACGGAAAACCTGCGGAAGCAAAAGCGCCGACCATTCTTGAAAAAGTCGCAAATGCATTCAAAAAGTTTGAAGAAACTTTTATTTATTAATTATTTGAATATAAAAAATATTAAACGAAAAAGGGCGGTCGTTCGCTCTTTTTTGTTGCAAAAAGTTCCGTAAAAATGGTAATATTAAAAAAATTCGAGCAGAGGTTTTTATGAAGAATACAAAAAGTTTTGACGTCGTTTCTTTGGGCGAAATACTTATAGACTTTACATTTCATGGCTATAATGAGGACGGACAAAAACTTTTTGCACAAAATGCAGGCGGTGCACCCGCAAACGTATTGGTTGCAGTCCAAAGGCTCGGCGGAAAAACTGCTTTTATCGGCAAAGTCGGAAACGATATGCACGGCAAATTTTTGCTTGATGTTTTGAATGCCGAAAATATCAATACAGACGGCACAATTGTGGACGACAGATATTTTACAACCTTGGCATTTGTCAGCATAAACGAAAATGGCGAACGCTCGTTTTCCTTTGCTCGCAAGCCGGGAGCCGATACAAAACTTTCAAAATCAGAAATTAAAACAGAAATTTTAAATAACGCTAAAATTTTTCACGTAGGCTCTTTGTCTTTGACCAACGAACCATCGCGCGAAGCAACATTTTTTGCGGTAAAAAATGCAAAAGAGCAAGGCTGCACAATTTCTTACGATCCAAATTACAGAGCGGCGCTCTGGAAATCGAAAAATATCGCAAAAAAGCACATGCGAAGCCTGATTCCTTATGTTGACGTAATGAAAATCTCGGACGAAGAAACCGAACTTTTGACAGGATTTTGTGACGAGAAAAAAGCCGCAAAAGCGTTGTTTGACAAAGGTGTTAAAGTCATTGCAGTAACGCTCGGCAAAAAAGGGGCTTATGTCTATTGCAAAAACGGCGGAGCGTACGTCAAAGCAAAACCGTGCAAAGTTGTTGATACAACTGGCGCAGGAGATTCATTTTGGGGCGGCTTTTTGCATAAAATTTCAAAAAGCGAAAAAGATATAGAAAATTTGACGCTAGATGAATTGGCTACTTTTGCCGAATTTTCCAATACCGTCGCATCATTGTGCGTTGGCAAAAAAGGGGCAATCCCCGCAATCCCACACCTCAACGAGGTCGAAAGAGTTTGTAAAAATTTGTAGGTTGTAAATTTTACGGTTGGGTCAAATCAAACAATAATTGTCATTCTGAACACACAAAGTGGGTGAAGAATCTGTTTCGACAATATTTAGTAAATTCTGCAAATAAACAGATTCCGAAACGAGTTCGGAATGACAAATAAATTACTGTCACCCTGAACTGTCTTGAATTTTGTTTCACAAAAAGTCGCTACTCACTACTCTTCGCTGCCGTTCGCCTGACTTTTTGTTCCTTCGTGTCTGCGCTATCGCTTCGCACTACACAAAATCCGC
>SAMEA104315436__coassemble_720_pt1 | contig 69306 bp, 67 predicted proteins | sample SAMEA104315436__metabat2_low_PE_043 | metagenome-assembled genome bin SAMEA104315436 (sample SAMEA104315436) | gut metagenome | biome: Monkey gut; feature: monkey-associated habitat; material: faeces | place: China | collected 2013
GTTCATGTTTTGCACCCTTGCAAAGGCAACACATATCTTGAACTTCTTTTGTTATTTGAATTGCCACTGTGGATTCTCCTTCTAAAATGTTCCTTACTTTATATTATCTTATCTCAAAACTTGCGGTCAAGCGTTTTTTGCGGCATGGCAAAACCGACAAAGGTTTCACAAAACCTGAGCCAATCGTTACCAATGTTCACTATTAATATTCTTACACAACTATTCTATGTTTAACAAATTTTTGTTAATTTGGATTTCATCGAAGTTCGCATCTTGCAACGGAACTGCGCGCTTTGTCATTTCAATTTCAACAGAATTTTGCACAGGTGACGTTCCTTTTATGCCTTCGTTCGATATGAAAAACAATAATCCAACATAAGAAAATATAACCAAAGCCAATAAAAACAGGCTTTTATAAATTCTTTTGTCTGACATACATTCCTTCCTTAATTAGACCGAGATACCATGAGTTTAATACAAACAAAAATTAAAACAACTTTTCTAAATAAGTTTTCCATGTTGTTTTGTATCTGGACTTAATAACCGACTTCGATTTTTCGTCCAAAAACTCAATAGCATAAACCATATTCTTTAATTCTTCCTGACTGAATTTATTCCCTCCGGAAAGAGTTTGTGTCGTTATATAATCAGCCTGAGAAATATAACTTCTGCGCTCATCGTAACTCTTTGCAATCCATTGGGGATTGATTTTCATCTCACGCTTAAACGTATTATACTTTCTCAAATTTTTGTCAAAATTTTCCGCCAAAGTTTTGTAAGAAAACATCGACTCACATTTCACAAACTTTGTTGCAGATTTAATATTCTTTTCATCTCTCGAAAAGCATTGAACAAAAGAAGAAATTTTTGCATCAATCATCTGATAATACTCATGCCCGTTTTCCTTATACGAAAAAAGGTAGTGAACAGGTTGCACGGCATAATTATTCAACCACGTACTGCCTTTTTGAGTTCCGGGGTTGATTTCATAATACAAGGACGAGTAAAACTCAGCATCTTCCTTTGCTTTTTTCATCTCATCTTTCGACGGGAGGATGATTTTTATCAAACTTATATTTTCCGCATTCGGAGACATTTTTTTCACAACATCAGTCACAAAAGCGTCATAATCAAACGGGGCATTTACGGCTTTATTGTCAGAGACATCCAAATCCTCCGTCTCAAATTGGGTCGAAAAATATCTGAACTCGGCATTTTTGTCGGGATTTACCGTTACGATATAAAACGTCAACAAGTTCGGAATACTGTTTTGATTATAAAAAATATTGTCCGCATAAAGCCATTTTGCGGGAATTTTATAGTCTGCGACACTTATATTATATTTATTATCGGGCAATGAAATTTTGTTATAGTTCAATTTGTCATACGTTTTCACAGAGATAAAAACAACAATTGCCAACAGGACAAAAACTATTGCCGCAACTGTTTTATTCCCGATTTTTATACCGACTTCTTCCTGAAAAGATTTACCGCAACTTTCGCAAGTTAAAGCATCATCGGTATTTTCGGTCTCACAAAATGAACATTTTTTCATAATCACCTCGTAAATTATATATATAATAACACATGTTTTTTAAAGCTAAAATAAAAGACCATAGGAATCCAAAAGTTTAATTGACAAATTTTACAATTAATGTAAAAATTATTCAGTCTTAAAACTATTACAGGAGTATAAAATATATGAAAAAATTGTTATTATCATTGGGTCTTTTAACGGTTATGGCAATGCCCGCATGCGCAGAAAAATACGCGACTGTTAATGTTGACTACGCAATGAGCAAATTCCCCGCAGCACAACAAGCAACAGATGCTTTGAGACAAGAAGAAATCAAAATCCAAAAATTCGTTCTCAACGCAAGACAAGACTTGGAAAAAACACCCGCTGCACAAAAGAAAGCAAAAGAAGACAAATACAACAAAGATTTGCAAGCAATGGCTTTGAACCTCAAAAAATTGGAAGAAGCAAAAGGCAAAGCAATATATGCACAGTTCAACACCGCTGTACAAAGTGTTGCAAAAGCAGGAAATTACTCACTCGTAGTTCCCGCTGCACTCTACGGCGCTACCGATATTACAGAAGATGTAATCAAGGCTTTGAACAAAAAATAAGTCGAAAATATGCAAAACAAAAAGGAAGGTCAAAAGCCTTCCTTTTTTATATCTTTTCAAGCATTTCGTTATAAACGTTCACCGTCACATAACAAATCGGCAATTTCCTCTTAACAAGACTTTCAATAGTCATTTCAAACGATTTGAACATCGCTTTATCCAAAGGATTTTCCTCTTCAAGATATTTTTCAATCTGTTCTCTGAACTCGATTTCGCGCGTTCTATGCTCGATTTTATCGGCAATAAAGATAATTTTTTCAAAGTCCGACATTTGACATTTACCAATCGTGTGAAGTCTTATCGCAGAAAGGATTTCAGGGTCATCCACACCGTATTTGTCTTTTGCAATCCAAGCACTAACGGGCGCGTGAATTGTCTTTTTGTTGTCCTTTTCAGTATCGTCCAAATCGGGAGTATGCTCTCTTGCAAGTTTCTTTGAGAGTTCAAAATCCATACACTTTGCGCAATCGTGAAGCAAGCCCGCAACGTATGCCTTTTCGGGATCACAACCGAATCTTTCCGCAAGTTCCCGTGCCATTTCCGCAACACCCAAAGAATGCTCGTATCTTTCGGGGTTCAAGTCCTCTTTGAGGCATTTTAAAATCTCATCAATCGACATTTTTGTATAAGTTGTGTTCATATATATATTTTTCAACCTCTTTTGTTGTCAAACCGTCTAACGGCAAGCCTTTCGACACTCGTTCGCGAATTTCCGTAGACGAAACGTGAATTTTCGGCATATTTAATCTTGTATAATTATACCCCCTTTCCCGCAAATCGAGGAAAATTTTTTCGTCATAATCTTCATCTCTCGGCAAAACAACGAAGTTTATCAATTCTTTCAACTCGTCCGAATGATACCAAGACTCAATTTTAGCAAAAGCGTCGTCTCCGATTACGAAATAAGGCTTTTCACAGAGAGAAAGTTTTTCATAAAGTTGTTTAACCGTCACGAACGTATAAGATTTCTCTTTCCTTTCAAATTCGATATCGGAAACCTCAAATCTTTTATTTCCCATAACGAGTAACTTCGTCATATTCAGCCTGTGCAAAGCCTCGTCGGAATTTTCGTTAAGCGATTTGTGAGGGGGATTTGCGGCAGGAATAAACAAAACTTTTTTCAAAGCAAAATAATCCGCCACAAACTCGGCAACAGCCAAGTGAGCCAAGTGCGGCGGATTAAATGTTCCCTGATACAGACACAAACTCATTATCTGAACGTTACCTGCGGGAATGCTTTTTGCAATCCTGCTCTTACTTTATTCATTTCAACGTCGATAATTTCATCCGTCAAAGTTGCTTCGGCATCTTGAAGTTTGATTCTGAAAGCCATACTCTTGAAACCTTCTTCAATGTGTTCGCCTTTGTAAATATCAAACAATTCAAGATTGTTGAACAATTTCTTTTCAACGGATTTTTTGATAACAGAACTGATTTTTTCGTAACTTGCATCGTCATTGATCGCGAATGCAATATCACGTTGAATTTCAGGGAATTGAGGAAGTTTTTTGCATTTGATAACGCTTGTTGAAACTTCTTGCAAAATCGTATCCAAATCGAGTTCAAAAACGTAAATCTTTTGGTTAGATTTCATTTTTTCAATCAAAATAGGATGAACTTCTCCAAACGTACCAACCATAGGCATTCCCTTGCCCAAAAGGTTAACTTTTGCACTTCTTCCTGGGTGCAAGTATGAAACGTCTTCGCAAGGCGTAAGTTTAACTCTGTCTTTCAAACCGAGCATATCAAACAAGCCGTCGATAACACCTTTTAAAGAATAGAAGTCTGTTTGAGGTTTAACCTTCCAAACACCTTCCGCAACATTGCCCGTTAAAATACCGCCCAAAGTGAGTTTTTCTTTTACGCCGCTGTCTTTTTCGGTCGACGGTTCAACCGCGAAATAAGTTCTTCCGATTTCAAACAATCTTAAATCCTTATTTCCGTTGTCAAAGTTGTTCTTGAATGCTTCAAACATACTTGCAACAAGTGTTTGTCTGAGCATTGCGGCATCTTCCGACTGAGCGTTTTTAACCTTAACGGCTTGTTCTTTGTTATATTGCAAGCCGAATTTTTTGAGTAAAGGTTCGCCGATTAATGATGAGGACATTGCTTCGTAGAAGCCGTATCCGAGGAACAATTGTTCGATTTGTTTTTTGAGTTTATCGGTATAAGATACTTCACAAGCCAATGTTTTGTTCGGCAAAGTCGCTTCAACTTTATCATAGCCGTAAATTCTTGCAACTTCTTCAATTAAGTCAACTTCTCTGTAAACATCAGCACGTCTTGCACCGGGGATAATGAACACGCCTTTATCAGCCGTTCTTTCTTTGAGTTTGAAATCAAGTCTTTCGAGAATTTCAACCGCATCATCCGCAGAAATTGCAATACCCATAACTTTTTCGATTTGAGAAAATCTCAATTCGACATCCAATTCGGGAAGAATATTGCTGCCAGTTTCAGAAATCCCCGAAACTTTTGCATCGGCAAGTTCAACCAACAATTGAACTGCTCTGAAAAGTGCGGGTTTTGTCTTATCTATATCAACACCGCGTTCAAATCTTGCGCTTGCTTCACTTCTGTAACCGATACTTCTTGAACTTTTTCTGTTGCAAGCAGGTGTGAAATATGCAGATTCAAGAACGATATTTTTTGAATTGTCATCAATTCCGCTGTTGTTTCCGCCAAATACACCGCCTACGCATACAGGGGCATCTTTTGTCGCAATCAATACAGAGTCATTGTTGAGTTTTCTTTCGACTTCGTCCAAAGTTACAATAGTTTCGCCTTCATTTGCACGTCTTACGCAGAGATAACCGTTTAATTTATCTTTGTCAAAAGAGTGCAACGGTTGACCGTATTCAAGAAGCACGTAGTTTGTAACGTCAACAATATTGTTGATTGCTCTGATACCGCATGCTTCAAGACGTCTTTTCATCCAATCGGGAGAGGGTTTAACCTTTAAATCTTCCAAAACCGCAACCGAATAATATGAGCAGGTTTCGGGATTTTTTATTTCAACTTCAAAATCCGCCTTTTTAACATCCGTCATATTTGCGGGGGTGAATTTCAAATCACGCTTATAAATTGCCGCGAGTTCTCTTGCAACACCAACAACCGACATTTCGTCTCCGCGGTTTGCGGTCGGAGCAATGTTCAAAACGATATCTTCTTTGATATCAAGCAACTTTTCAAGCGGTTGACCGAGTTCGATATTGTCAAAAATTTTGTTCAAAATCAAAAGACCGTCTTCTTCCTGCATATTTTCAAGAGCAAGTTCGTCTTGAGAACAAAGCATACCTTCCGAAACAACCCCTCTGATTTTTGCGGGAGTAAGTTCAAACTGTTCGCCCGTTTTTCTGTTGAAAACTTTTGAGCCGACCGAAGCGTAAGGAACGATTGCGCCCACGGATACGTTTTGTGCGCCGCAAACTACCGTTCTTGTTTCGTTGCCCTTGTCAATTGTAACCAAATGCAAGTGGTCGGAATCAGGATGATTTTCAATGTTTGTAATCTTAGCGGTTACGATATTTGTAAATTTCGCACCGATTTTTTCTATATCTTCAACTTCAAGACCGCTCATTGTAAGCGAATCCGCAATTTCTTCCGCGGATAAGTCTTTTAAATCAACAAATTCATTAAGCCATTCTAATGATATAAGCATATTTTTTCGCCTTTTTAAGTCTTTTTACAAGACAATATTAATATAAATATATTTCAAAGTACATGCTTTAAATTTATTTATGATAAAATAATTCCGTGGTTTTAGAACAGAAAGGTAAAAATAATGAAAAAACTTTCACCGCTCCAAAAAGAAAGATTAAGCTATCAACCGAAGTTGCCCGCAACTCTTGCAAACGGCATCAATAAACTCGTTGTAAAAGAAGGCGAAAAAACTCAATCGGTTGCAGATCAAAAAGAAATTCAAGAATTATTTAAAAACTCATACGGTATGCCGACCGTAACTTTTGAAACTTCTGACAAAGAAGAAATGAAACCGGCTAAAAACATCGGTGTTATTCTCTCCGGCGGACAAGCTCCCGGCGGTCACAACGTAATCGCAGGTATCTTTGACGCTTTGAAACAAGCAAACCCCGAAAATAAACTCTATGGTTTCTTAGGCGGACCTTCAGGTATCATCGACGGCAAATACATCGAATTGACCGAAGATATTATCAACGCTTACAGAAACACAGGCGGTTTCGATATTATCGGTTCAGGCAGAACTAAACTTGAAACAGAAGAACAATTTGAAAAAGCACTCAATGTTTGCAAAAATCTTAACGTTACAGGTATCGTAATCATCGGCGGTGACGATTCAAACACAAACGCTGCACTTCTCGCAGAATGGTTCTTGGCTAAAAAAGCAGGCATTCAAGTTATCGGCTGCCCGAAAACTATCGACGGCGACTTAAAAAATGAACAAATCGAAATCTCTTTCGGTTTCGATACTGCTACAAAAACTTACGCTGAACTCGTCGGCAACATTCAACGTGACGCAAACTCTGCTAAAAAATATTGGCACTTCATCAAATTGATGGGAAGAAGCGCATCTCACGTTGCACTCGAAGTCGGCTTGCAAACTCACCCGAACATCACTTTGGTTTCAGAAGAAGTTGAAGCTAAGAAGATGTCTTTGGCACAAGTTGTAGACAGCATTACAAAAGTTGTCGTAGCAAGAGCAGAAAAAGGCAAAAACTTCGGTATCGTTCTCGTTCCTGAAGGATTGATTGAATTTATCCCCGAAGTTAAAGCAATGATTGCAAACTTGAACGACAAACTCGCAGAACTCGAAAAAGACGCTGCATACAAAAACGCTTCAAGCGATGCTGAAAAATTTGAAATCATTACAAAAAATCTTGAACCCGAAAACGCAAAAGTGTTCAACTCATTGCCTGCAATGATTAAGGCTCAACTCCTTATGGACAGAGACCCCCACGGCAACGTACAAGTTTCAAGAATTGATACTGAAAAACTCTTAATCGCAATGGTTAGAGAACAATTGAACAAATTGAAAGCAGAAGGCAAATACAACGGCAAGTTCTCAGACTTGGCTCACTTCTTCGGTTACGAAGGACGTTGCGCATTCCCGTCAAACTTCGACGCTGATTACTGCTACGCTCTCGGCTTCAACGCATTTGCTTTGATGAACTTCGGTTTAACAGGCTACATTTCATCAATCAGAAACCTCACAGCACCTGCTAAGGACTGGGTTGCAGGCGGTATCCCGCTCACAATGATGATGAACATGGAAAAACGTCACGGCGAAATGAAACCTGTTATCAAAAAAGCACTCGTCGAAATCGACGGACCTGTTTTCAAATATCTTCAAGACCACAGAGAAGAATGGGCAAACAACGAAGATTACTTGTTCCCCGGTGCTATCCAATACTTTGGACCTACCGAAGTCGCAGATATCACAACAAGAACTTTGGCACTTGAAAAAAACTAAATTAAAAACAAAATCAGGCGGTACACTTAATTGTGTGCCGCTTTTTGTTTGCAAATTTTACGAAAACATTAAGAAACAGTAACATTTTCAAAATCTTCCGAAACCATGTCATACATGCGTTTCGGGGATTTTTGCCGAAACTCGGTAATTATAAGGTTTTCAACTTAATAAAATTTAAAAATCATGGAAAGCCATGCCATGACATGCTTTTGGCATGATTGGGTCAATCATATTGAAAATATTGTGTAGCCCGCATTTATGAAAAAAATTATCATAAAAATAATGGGGAAATACAAAACAAAAAATACACACAATGATTGACTATATACAAAATTCAAAAATTTTATATGACGACAATATTTTAAATATCGAAACGGAAAGACTATTCAGGGAAGCGGAAGACGACTTTTATTTCTTTAACAAAAGTAAAAAGGCCATCAATAAATTAACAAAGGCTCTAGAACTTTCGCCTTGCAGAATAAAGGTTTTGAAGTTATTGGGGGATGTATATTTTGCAAACGGCAAAATGGAAAAATGTTTCGATTGCTATTCGCAAGCGGCAGCATTAAAACCCGAAAATGCCGTAATTCTCGCATCATTGGCATCAGTTTGCGAAGCGGTCGGAAAATTTTCAACGGCATTGGATTTTACAAACCTCGCATTGAAACACTTAACCATTGAAGATATCAGACTTTTCGCACCTTTGACAGAATTGAAAATCTCCTTGTTGGTAAAACTTCAAATGTATAACGAGGCAAAAAAGGTATTGGATTTTGCAAAGAAAAGATTGTCCTCGGAAGAAGTCGGTTCGCTTGCAACAGTAAGCCTTTTGAAGAAAAAACTTTCTCTCAGAGAAAAAATCGACAACTTAAATATAAAAGTTGTGTAAAAACATTTGCAAAAGTCTGTTATTTTAACTTTCAGCCGATTATAATTTACTCGAAAAGGAGCGACTATGAAGGCTGTAATTTTTGATGAAACATTAAAATACGTTGAGGATTATGAAAAACCGACCCCCGAAAAAGGTGAGGCTTTAATTAAGGTAACCTATGGTGGTGTCTGCAACACGGACAAAGAAATCACAAAAGGATATATGGGTTACAAAGGAATTTTGGGACACGAATTTACAGGTGTCGTCGAAGAAATCAATGACGAAGACAAAACTTTTTTGGGCAAAAGAGTGGTTGGTGAAATCAACCTCGGTTGCAAAAATTGCGAATGGTGCGCAAAGGATTTAGAGCGCCATTGCCCGAACAGAAGCACTTTGGGCATTTTAACCAAAGACGGTTGCTTTGCCGAATACGTTACGCTCCCGCTTTCAAACTTAATCGAAATTCCCGAAAATGTTCCCGACGAACAAGCGGTTTTTGTCGAACCGTTAGCCGCAGGACTTGAAATTCTTGAGCAAATGCACATTCAACCTTGTCAAAAAGTTATGGTTCTCGGTGACGGCAAGTTGGGATTGTTAACGGCATTGGCTCTAAACGCTTGCGGTTTGGACGTTTTAATCGTCGGCAAACACCAAAACAAACTTGATATTGCGAAAAATCAAGGGGTTAAAACTCAACTTCTGAGCGAATTTGAACAAGCGCCGAAATTCGACGTTGTCGTCGAAGCAACAGGCTCGATAACGGGCTTTGAAACATCTGTAAGCTGCGTTAAGCCCAGAGGAACTCTCGTTTTGAAAAGCACAATTGCAGCATCGAAAGAACTCAACCTTGCACCGATTGTTATTAACGAAATTACAATTCTCGGTTCAAGATGCGGTCGTTTTGAACCTGCAATGAGACTTATCGCGTCCGGCAAAATCGACTTTTCTCAAATGATTTCAAAAATCTATCCGATAGAACAAGCAGTTGAAGCATTTGATGCAAACAACGCAAAAGATACAATCAAAATTCTCTTAAAGATTGGCTAAAATGAACAAACACGTTAAAAATTTAATAGCCCTGTCAATTACCGTGTTTTTCACGGTATTGGTAATACAAAATGTTCAACTTTCAGAAACAATAAGGACTTTCAAACTTTTTAACGTCAAATATTCTCTGTTTTTGGTTCCGTTCTTCTTGGTCATAATGACCTTGAGAGCAAAACGTTGGCAAATTCTTTTGCCCAAAAACAATGCTACTTTCACAAACATATATGATGTTTATATGACCTCGAATTTGCTGAACATTTTTTTGCCCGCAAGAGCAGGCGACATTTTTAGAGGTTGTTTTTTCGGGCATAAATACAATCTTTCCAAACTTCAAACTCTCGGAACAGTTGCGGCAGAAAGGATTTTGGACGGCTTAACGGTTGTTTTTATTCTTCTTTTCGGGATTTTATTCTACAATCGTTCAAAAGACATAGTCGAAATTGCGATAACCGCAGCAGCACTCTTTTTATTCAGTTTCATCTTTATCGTTTGGATATACAAAACAAATAAAATCGAAACAATATGCAAAACCGTAAAAGGCGCTGAATTTCCGCCCAAAATCAAGCAAGTTATTGTCTCAACCGTCGACAAAATCGAACCTTTATTAAACTCATTTATTCAAGGATTTAATACTTTTGCAGACACAAAAACCCTTATAAAAGCAAGCATTTACAGCATTTTATCCTGGGGCGGCGACTGTCTGTTCACCTACCTGTTGATTTTAGCATTCGGAATAAAAGTCGGATTTTCGATATCGCTTTTCATCGTCTCATTTTTGGCGCTATCGACAATTATCCCGTCATCGTCAATTTATGTAGGTTTATACCAATACGCATTTATTTTTGCAATGTCATTATACGGAATAAACAACTCGAAAGCCTTGAGCATAGCCCTTTTGCACCAAGGAATTATGCTTGTCGGATATATAATTGTAGCGATATTTTTCGTTGCAAAAAACAACATAAGTATTTTTGAACTCAAAAAGAAAGCAGATGAAGCAAATGGAAAAGACACCTAAATCAATGCGATTACATATTGGAATTTTCGGACGGACAAATGTCGGAAAATCCTCGTTAATAAACATTTTGACCCATCAAGAAACATCTATCGTTTCAAGTGTTGCGGGAACAACGACCGATGCGGTTGAAAAATCAATGGAGATGCTCCCTTTGGGACCTGTCGTATTTATCGACACGGCAGGAATTGACGACACGACCGAACTCGGCGAAAAACGTACCGAAAAGACAGAGAAAATCATCGCAAGATGCGACGTTGCTATTATCGTAAGCGACTTTAACGGATGGACAAAGTACGAAACAGAATTGGCAAAAACGTTCAAAGAAAAATCAGTTCCTATTCTTGCAGTCGTCAACAAATCGGATGTTTCAAAGATTTCAGAAGAAAAATTGAGAGAAATCTCCGCTTTTGCAGACAAAATAGAAGAAATTTCCGCAAAAAAAGACAAAGACATTCCGTCAAGAATCAGAGAAACCCTTATCAGATGCGTGCCGGAAGAATTTATCAATCCGCCTGCAATTTTGGAAAACCTCGTAACCCCTGAAGATGTTGTGGTTTTGGTAACGCCCATTGATAAAGAAGCGCCAAAGGGAAGATTGATTTTGCCGCAGGTAAACGTTCTTCGAGAACTTTTGGACAACAGGTGTATTTCCGTCGTAACAACCGAAAAAACGCTCGACAAGTCGTTAAAATCGCTCAAAAATCCACCGAAACTTGTCATAACAGACTCGCAAGCGTTCAAGCAAGTTTCGGAAATCGTTCCGAAAAGCGTACCATTGACGTCGTTTTCAATCCTTTTTGCAAGATTAAAAGGAGACATAAAAGAATTTTCGGACGGAGTCAGAGCGATTGCCGACCTCAAAGACGGGGACAAAATCCTTATCTGCGAAAGTTGCACTCACCACGCGATTGAAGATGATATCGCCAGAGTTAAAATCCCGAAATTGGTCAGAAATAAAACAGGAAAAGATTTGATTTTCGAGCAAATTTCATCACACGAATTTCCGAAAAACATAAGAAATTACGCGCTAATCATCCATTGCGGCGGCTGTATGACAAACAGACGGGAAATTCTGTCAAGAATTGCAAAGGCAAAAGAAGCAAAAATTCCGATAACAAACTACGGAATCGCGATTTCGTATTGCCTCGGAATTTTAGACAGGGCTATTCAGCCTTTGAACTAAATCTACTTTTCTGAATGGTCCTCAAGATAATGACGGACCATTCTTTTTGCCTTTAAAAGCGCCGTTTCCTTGCTAAACGCGAAGTTGTCGGCCGACAAAATCTTTGAAAGACCCGCTTGCAAAATCTTATCCACCATTGCCCAATCTTTCATTACAAGAATAACTTTTACTCCGCGGCTTTCAAATCTTTCAATAATCTCTTCCAAAACAAATATTGCCGAAACGTCAATCGTCACGACTCTTTTGCAATAAAGAACAAGGCATTTTATACCGTGAGTGCTTTTTTCAATTTGGTTTAAAACGCAAGCCGATGAGCCAAAGAAAAATGCCCCGTCAATTCTGATGAACGAGATAAGTTTCTTATATCTTTCATCATCAAAAATATCTTCGTTAACATCGTCAATTTGTTCAAGATTAACGGCAGAAACATTCGTCGAATCCGAAACGCTTGCCGCAAAAAGAATCGAAGCAAGCACAATTCCGACCGCAACCGCAAAAATCAAATCGTAAAAAACAGTAAGCAGGAAAACGACCGTCATTACGATTAACTCTCTGCGAGGAACACTTTTTGCAACTGCCAAAAACTTATAGTCAATAATATCAAAACCGACTTTTATCAATATTGCGGACAAAACACAAAGAGGAATTTTCGACGCAACCGGCGCCAAAAACATCAAAATCACGGCAAGCAAAATACAATGCACGACACCTGACAATCTGTCAGTTCCGCCCGATTTAATATTAACCGCCGTTCTCATAGTTGCACCTGCGCCCGCCAAGCCGCCAAACATACCCGCAACCGCATTGCCCAAGCCTTGACCAATTAACTCGCGGCTGCTGTTATGCTTTGTCCTTGTCATAGAATCCGCTACCAACGAGGTCAGCAACGAATCAATCGAACCTAAAACACCAAGTGTTAATGCAACAGGAACAATCGAATAAAGTTCTTTCAAAGAAAGCATACCGAGTTGAAACTTCGGCAACCCCGTAGGAATATCGCCGATTACAGGAACATTGAACTTTGCCAAAATTGCAATTATCGTAACAACTACGAGTGCTAACAATGACGACGGAACGATTTTGTCCAGTTTTTTAGGAGTAAAATAAACTATCGCTAAAGTCAAAACCCCTAAAATCAGACATTGAATATTAACATCCGACAAAATATGAAAATAACTCTTCACCGTTTGCAAAACGTTTCCGTAAGCCGCATGCCCGAACAGAGGATTGATTTGCAAAAGAACAATAATAGCGCCGACCCCCGACATAAAGCCCGAAATTACGGGATAAGGAACATATTTTATCAAATCGCCGACCTTGACCAAGCCAAGTACAATTTGAAAAATACCCGCCAAACAAATTGTTGCACAAATAATTTTCGGATTATTCGGATACATTGCAATAACAGAAGCAACAACGACCGTCATTGGTCCTGTCGGACCCGAGATTTGAGTTTTCGTTCCGCCGAAAACCGACGCGAAGAAACAAACAATAATAGCGCCGTACAAACCTGCTGCCGCGCCCATTCCGCTCGCAACCCCGAATGCCAGCGCCAACGGCAAAGCGATTACACCCGCCGTAATTCCGCCATAGATATTTCCTTTAATGTATGACGCATTAAATCTCAGTCGTTTCATATTTTGTCCTTATAAGCCTATAACGTAGTTCATTTTACAATATTTTTATACAATTGTCGATTGGTACAAATATACGAAAAAAGCGGTCATTTCGACCGCTTAAATCTTTTTGAATTTTACCGTGAAGGTTATTTTGTCTTCAAATATTCGTTAATCGCTGCTGCTGCACGTTTGCCTGCACCCATTGCGTTAATTGCGTTTGAAGTACCTGTAGGTGCAACGTCACCGCCGGCGTAAACACCGTCAATCGTTGTTTTACCTGTTGCTGCGTCGATTACAATATAACCTTTTTTGTCAGTTTCGAGATTCAAACCTTCGCTTGAAACGGAAGATTGAATAATCGGGTTAGGACCTGTACCTAATGCAACAATGAACGTATCAACGTCTTCTTCAACATATTGACCTGTCGGAACAGGGCTTCTTCTGCCCGATTCATCAGGTTCTCCAAGTTCCATAATCTCAAGTTTTGCTTTGTTTACAAAACCGTTTTCGCCAGTCAATTCAACAGGATTGTGCAAGAATTGGAATACGACACCTTCTTCTTTTGCGTGACGGATTTCTTCAAGTCTTGCGGGAAGTTCTGCTTCCGTTCTTCTGTAAACGATTTTAACGCTTTCAAAACCGACTCTGACAGCAACTCTCGCAGCATCCATAGCAACGTTACCGCCGCCGACGATAATTGCTCTTTTACCTGTTTTCAAAGGTGTAGGTGCATCTCCGCGGTTTGCGTGCATCAAGTTTACACGAGTAAGAAATTCGTTTGCGGAATATACACCGTTCAAGTTTTCTCCGGGGATATTAAGCATTTTCGGAAGACCTGCGCCTGAGCAGATGAAAATCGCATCATAGCCGTCATCTTTCAATTGTTGGATTGTGATTGATTTTCCGACAACTACGTTTGTATAAAATTCAACACCCATATTTCTGAGAGCATTAAGTTCTCTGTCCAAGAATTTTCTCGGAAGTCTGAAAGGAGGAATACCGTATCTCAAAACACCGCCGAGTTTGTGAAGTGCTTCAAATACCACAACCTTATGACCTGCTTTTCTCAAATCGGCTGCAGCCGTGATACCAGCGCAACCTGATCCGATAATGGCAACCTTTTTGCCCGTTTCGGGAGCAACTTCGGCCTTCGCATCCGTATTGTCTCCGACATATCTTTCCAATGCGCCAATTGCAATTGCTTCACCCTTAATACCGAGAACACATTTGCCTTCGCATTGGCGTTCTTGCGGACATACACGACCGCAAACCGACGGCAACAAACTTGTTTCTCTGATTACTTCGCCTGCTTTTTCAAGATTATCTTCTTTTATAGCCGCGATAAATTCGGGAATATTAATATTAACAGGGCAACCTGTTACGCAACGTGCATTTTTACAATGCAAACATCTGTCGGCTTCCAACTTTACCTGTTCGGGAGTTAAATTACTTTCAACAGCATCAAAGTTAGTACGACGAACCATAGGGTCTTGTTCGTGTTGACGTTGTCTTTTAGCTTTTTCTGTCATTTTACATGCTTCCTTATTTTTATTTTTTATTTCGTAATTATTATACACCGTTTAATCATTTTTTACAGAATTTTCAAATAATTCGTTTTCATGTGAATAAACTGAAATCATTGCAACCAAAATCCAGAAGATTAACTGAATTTGCGGTCTGAAATATACCGTGTCGACAAAGCCGTGAATTAACACACCCGCAACACCTGTTAAACCTGCTGCCAAGAATACTTTCGTCTTTAAATCATTTGTTTTTACAAACATTTTAAATCCGTCATAAATCAAAAATCCGATAAACAACAGATAGAAAATTAAAGCAAAAATACCGCTTTCAACGGCGGTTTCAAGATATATCGAATACGCGCTCAAAGCATCAAAGCCCGATAACATATATAAGCCGTATATTTCTCTGAAAACTTTGTTTCCGCAGCCGATGCCGAACAAAACATTATCCTGAAACATTTGCCACGAAGAATGATAAACGTTCATTCTGAAAGATGTCGAACTGTCATTTCTCATTGCAAAAATCGACAAAATTCTGTGAGAAATTTTCGGGACACAAACGATTATCGCTGCGCCCAATCCAAAAACCCAAGCAATGATTGCGTTTTTGTGTTTATTCACGATTTCATAAACCGCAGGATAATTTGTTTTCAAAATTTGGTATACAAAATATGCCAAAAACAAAAACATAAAGAACAAAGCGATATAAGCCCCGCGGCATCCCGTCATAAAAATTGCGGGAACAAGCGCCAACGAAAATATCGCCCCAATCAAAAACTGATTTTTCTTTCCGTCAATCCAAGCAAGAGCCGTAAACAACCAAACAAAAGAACTTGCGGCAATCAAATAACCGCCGAGCAAATTCGGGTTTGAAGGTTGCAACGTTCCGTAAACTCTTGTCAAAACATGTTCAGGATTAACATATCTTGTATCTTGCCAGGTCGCTGCACTCAAAACATCAAAGTTGTTTTGAATATAAGCGATTACAACCTCAAAACTTACGCAAACAGTAATCAAGCCTACCAAAATACCGATTTTATCCCTATTGTCACGCAAATATTGCAAAATTGCGTAAAAATACAAAAGATACATTATGGTCTTTGACAAACCAAAACAACTTGCGTGAAACATAGTCGAATTTATTGTGCTGACAATCGCCATTACAAAGTACAACCACAAAAACAGCGTACTTCTTTCAAGTTTCAACTGCGTACCTTTTTTCAACATCATTAACAAAAAGTACAAAACCGCAACAATACAAAGCAACGGCGCGCAATAAGAATTGCTCATCAAAATTGAAACGATAAGCGAAAGGCAAATAAATCCGAACAAAATATTATCAATATTAGACAGAATATACGAACCTTCAACAACGCGCGATAGGGCATTTTGAATTTTCGACAACAAATTATTTATTCCGTCTGTTATTTTACTTTCGACAAACATCAGAAATTACCTATTTTTGAGCCTTGTCATTATTTTGTTGAGGGGCAGCCTGCGCTTCTTGTTTTACAGGTTCAACAAACTGAACGTTTGATACAACACCCGTTAATTTATAGTTTTTACCTTCCAAAATTACAGGGATACCGATTTTCACTTTATTTCCGCCGACAACAGGTCCGTCATCCGTGATTTTTGCCTTATCGACAACTGTTACGGCACAATCATATAAAAACGGTTGAGAAATATCTTCAACAGGACGATATTCACCCTTTTTCCCCGTTTCAATAAGCATTGCACGTCTGTCGATTGCAACGTCTACGATTTTCAATTTTGTATAAGGAACGTTTCTGATAGTAATAAAGGTTTCTTCCTCGGGTTTAAACGGTGAAACGGAATCCGTAACCGTTACCCCTCTGAAAAATACCGTAAACGCGATTTCTTTTTCCGCAACGATAGGTGATTTTGAGAAGAATTTATTTGCACCGAAAACGACCGCAAGAAGTACCAACAAAATTACGACTCCGCCGCCTACGATAGCCCAATCACTTTTTTTGAAATTTTTGAATGCGTTATTTTCAAACATTCCTTTAAATTTTTGACATATTTCACATATTTTCGACATAATTAACCTCTAAATTTTTCAAAATTTATTTTTTCTGCAGTTTTAATAAGTTCTTTCACCGTTGTAGTTGCACAACCGAAAGAACGAATAACAATACTTGCTGCCAAATTACCGATTATGGCTGCATGTTTTGGGGTAAGCCCTGCTGCCAAGCCGAGGGTAAATGAAGCAACAACTGTATCGCCCGCCCCTGTTACGTCAAAGACATCCGTCTTATTGAAAACAGGAATGGGGTCGTAATGACCGTCTTTTTCAAATACAGCCATACCGTCTCCGCCGCGCGTAATCAGCATTAATTCCGAGTCTGCGGCATTGATAAGAGTTTCGCCCGCTTTTTTAAGAGACTCTTCGTCTTTGATGAAAAATCCGACAAATTTTTCCGTATCGGGTTGATTCGGAGTCATTGCGGTAACACCTTTGTAACGGGTCATATTCTTTTGAACATCGGCAACAACAATCTTTCCGAGTTTTTTTGCTTCCTCAACAGTCGTTTTAATAACCTTATCCGTCAAACATCCGAGGTGATAATCCGACAAAATTACCGCATCAAAATTCGGCATTGCCTTTTTAATTTGTTCGCAAACTTTGTTTTCCGTCTCTTCCGTAAGCCAATCAGTCGTTTGTCTGTCAATTCTGACAATTTGCTGAGTAACCGACTGCGAGCAGGAACCTGAAATTCTTGTTTTTACGGTAGTGGGTCTTTCGGGAGCCAAAACCATATACGAAGTATCCACCTTCGCATCTTCAAACGCTTTCAACAAGATAGGTCCGTAATAATCTTCACCGTAAGTTCCGATAACCGAAACCTTTCCGCCGTTCAAAGTCGAAATGTTGTGAGCAGCGTTAGAAGCAGCACCCAAAATAATCTTCGTCTTTGTATGACGCAAAATCAAAACGGGAGCTTCTCTTGAAATTCTCTCCGTATCGCCGTATACCATTTCGTCAATGGCAACGTCGCCAACAACAAGAACTTTAGGCTTTTTTATTTTTGTTATATCCATTTTTAAGGATTCTTTATCAGTTAAAAACAATCTTTTTCTCCATTGCTCAAATTCTGTTTTTCCATGGTATAATTTTAACATAAAATCGAATTTGGTCAGCAACAAAAATAATTCGATAATAAAAAAGATTTATATGAAAAAATATTTAACAAAACCGGAATTTAAAGACAAAAAAACATTCGTCGGAATTTCGTTTTCGTCAATAGCAACAAACGAATCCGCAGTCGCAGTTTTAGACAACAATTTGAACTTACTCCTGATGGACAAATTGTACAGTTTTCATGATGTTCATCATTTTTTGGAAAATTTTCAAGGGGTCAAAAACTCAATGATAGCCGTATCAATGGCTAAAAACGAAATTATGATAAGCAGCAAATGGAAATACTTATCAAGAATTTATCACCATGTAAATCTAAACTCAAAAATCGCAAATCGCGACGCGTGGACAGACAGATTTTCAAAAAAAGGAACGGATTTATTTGAAAACCTTAAAGAAAACGGATATTCTATATACAGATTTGATATCCACAATGCAAAGACCGCTTTCGGTTGCAACGAAGCGTTTTTAGACAGAACGCCCGCCGACTGCAAGGCATTGCAAACAGGCTTAAAGCACAAATTAAACCTCGACGAATTACCGTCGAATATGCTTCCCGTCTCGGAATTAGAAGCCATTTTGGGTGCTTACACGGCTTATTCTTTTGCGCGTGATATCGAAAACAAAAAATGCAAAAAGTTATTCCAATTCCATAATCTCGACGTAATCGGTTTCCGTCAGGGTGTTTGCGGCATCTGATTTTGCGGTGAATTTTGAGATTGATTTTGCGGCAAGTTTTGTGACGGATTTTGTTGTTGATTTTGTTGTGAATTTTGCGCTTGACCTTGATTGCCTAAAGGCGGTTGATTAATACCGTTCAAGACGTTATCAATCGTTATAATTCCAGATTCAAAAAGGAGTTGCACCTGCGAAATATTATAATCCGTAATACATTCCGTCAGTCTCACCTGCGCATTGACTTTCAAGTTTTGTGCCTGAATTACGTCAAGAAAAGTTTGAGTTCCCGTTTGCATCAAAATAACTGCGCTTTCCAAACTCTTTCTTGAAGCAAAAACCTCTTTTTCCGAAGCGACAATTCGCTCTGAAGCACTATCAGAGTTTTGTTTGGAAGAAATTATGGCTTCCTCAACGTTTCTGATAAGTTGAGTCAGGTTATTTTCCGCGGCAAGAATTTGGTATTTATAAGATTTTATTTTTGTAAAAGTATCGACACCGCAATAAGACCCGAAAGGCGCAACAACATTCAATGTCAGAGTATCACTCGGATACAAACCGCTTCTTCTTGTACCGTACATTGAACTTGAAAATTTAAAAGTAATATCAGGCACCAAATCGGTATAAACGGCATTTCTTTCGGCTTTCATAGCATCTATTTTTTTCTTTTCCGCATACAAATCGAGCCTTGATTTTTTAGCCCAGCCAATCATCGTTTCCGCATCCGTATCCAAAAGGGTTTTCTTATTAATAACAATTTCCTTTGGATAAAGCGGAGTCAAAACATCTATACCCATATAATTAGCGAGTTTTGCCTGTGCAATTCTTATTGCATTTACGGACTCTATGTATTCTTGCTTGGATTTTTCGAGTTCGGCCTCGGCTCTGTAAATATCAAACCGTGTGCCGACTCCGACCGCATATCGCGCCATTGTCATATCATATTGAGTTTTTCTGTCTATTACGTTTATAGCGTAAATTTCCAACTCAGCCCTGTTTTTCAGCAATTGATAATAACTTTGTGCCGTATTCAAAATTATTTCATCTTTAGAAAATTCAGCGAGCGCATCGGCGGATTTTTGCAGGCTTCTTTTTTGAGATACGTCAAAGAAAACTTTGCCCTGATCGAAAAAACTCCATTCAAAGTTAAAAGAACTCGACAATGGATTTTCATGTACATCAACAGGAACAATCCCGCCGACCAAATATGTACCCGACAACCATTGGGAAGTAAAGGTATAATTCGCATTAGGCAAAAATTTTGAGTAAGCGTTTCTTTTATTCCAAAGCGCTTCTCTTGCGGTCGCTTTTTGTTGTTTAATAATATAGTTGTGTTCCACCGCCGTTTTCAGGCACTCATCAAGCGAAATCGGAACCAGTTTAACATTCAATTTTTCTTCCAATTCTTGATTAATTCGCTCTTGTTTTTTCTGTTCAAAAAACGAATTATCATCCGCTAAAGCATTGTCAATCAAGACCCCGCGGAGTTCTTCCTGCGGAATTTCCCATATTGAATCCGAAAAACCGCAAGGTGCCAAAAAGATTAAGAATAAAAGCATACAAAAAATTTTTCGCATACCGTAACGGTACGAAAAAAGCACGAAAGAGAAATATTAGTCCGTTGGATATTTTTTTAGGCTATTTTTTTGAATTTTCAAGTTGCTTAACTCTGATTTGAACATCCTCGATAAGTTTTCTGTTTATACCGAGCAAGTCAGCAATAACACCCAAAAACGCCGTTTGAACCCCGACGAAAATCAGAACTATTGAAAATACCAAAAGCGCCAAACTCGTTTGAACACCTTGTAACAAATAGAAGAAGTATCTCAACCAAATTAGCAGCCCTAAGATGATGAACATTCCGCCGATTAAAGCGAAAAATCTGAACGGTCTGTAAATAATGAACATCCTCAAGACCGTAAAAGCGGAATTTCTAACGTACGAAAAGATATTTTTTACCAAACGCGATTTTCTGAAACCGCTGTTTGTTCTGATTGGAACGGATTCGATAGTCAAACCTTTTGACTTAGATTGCATAATTGTTTCAATCGTATAGGTATAATTGTCAAAAACATTCATCATCATTGCGGCTTTTCTGGAGAATGCTCTAAATCCGCTCGGAGCATCTTCCGTCCCCGTGCTGCTGAGGAGTCTTACGATTTTTGAACCGATTTTTTGAAGCAATTTTTTCAGCGGAGAAAAATGCTTAATTCTGTCAACGGGTCTTGTACCTATAACGATATCCGCTCTGTTGTTAACGATAGGCCAAATGAGTTTTCCGATATCGTCGGCATTATACTGGTTATCCGCATCAATATTGACAATAATATCGGCACCTTGATTAATACAATATTGCAAACCGAGAGTGAAAGCCTTTGCAAGTCCCATATTTGAGCGCAAGTTCAAAATATGTTCTACACCGTAATCTTCGGCAATATATTGTGTTCTATCCGTACTTCCGTCATTGATTACGAGAATTTCAACCTCGTCAATTCCCTCATAATACCTGTTGATTGACGACAAGGTCAACGGCAAAGAGATTTCTTCATTATATGCGGGAATTTGTATTATAAGTTTCATAAAATATTTTTTTCTTTTTGTTTTAGAAAATACCACTATGGTTTATAATAAATTAATAATACCATAAATATCTTATGACTAACAAAAGAACTTATTTTAATTTATTTCTTATCGTGATATTCGGCTTGCTGATCAGATTGACTGCAATTGACAAGCCCGACGGGCTATGGAACGACGAGTACATAAGTTGGTATATTTCAACAAAATCAACCTCTGACGGATTTTTTCAGGCAATCTTTCAAAACTGCCATATGCCGTTGTATTATTTTTATCTGAAAATATGGACTTTCCTTTTCGGAAACGGAGACGTAACGCTCAGAATTTCATCGGTTTTGCCCTCTGTTTTGTCAATAATCACAATGTTTTTTGTCGGAAAAGAAATCAAGAACGAAGAAACGGGTTATCTCTGTGCGGCATTTAGCGCAATGAGCGGATTTTTAATATATTTTTCTCAAGAAGTCCGATTTTACTCGCTGTTGTTTCTGTTTTCCGCGCTTGCAATACTTTTTATGATGAGACTTGCGGAAAAGCAATCAAAAGCAAACTATATCTGCTTTTTCATCACAAATTTGCTTGTAATTTTAACCCACACAATCGGCTTCGTATTTGTATTTTTCAATTTTCTGTTCCTGTTCGGTTATTTGAAAAAACAAGGTAAGATTTCGGCGAAAGTAATCTCCGTGCTAATCGGTCTTACAACCCTTGCGGTATTGCCGTTTATGCCATTTTTATACAAAACATTGACGGGAAGTTATATTTCTCAGTTTTGGTCGGATTTTTCGTTTACAAAACTCTTTTTTGTAGTTTCGGACTACGTTTCTCCGATACAAATAAACCTTATAAACACACCTATTCACGTTTCTACTTTGTTGATTAAAAACGGAAAACTCAACACGGGCTATATTATTTTCGCCATTATTCCAATCCTCATTTCACTTTTGTGCTTCATCAAAGCGTTAACCAAAAGCAAGGTCAAAATAAGACTTTTGACTCTCAGCACGCTATGCACGTTATTGGTAATGATTGGGGCATCTTTGACAGGGAAAATGGTTTTAATCACGAAGTACACGACCGAAATTTACCCCGCATTTATTGCTGTTTTTATGGCTGGGGTGTTTTTTATAAGACCCGAAAATATCAGAAAAATTTTGGCGATTGTCCTTTTCGGACTAACGTTTTCGTATCTTATGATTAGTGATTTTGCCCCCCAAAAACTCCGCAGACAAGAAGGTCACAAACTCGTTGCAGACTTGGTCAGAGATGCGAAACTTTCAGGCAAGGATAAAATCTTGCTTTTGTACTACAATCCGAACCGTTTCGGGAAATACTTAAAAACCGATGATTTTACAATAGAAAGCGTAACGAAGTACAATTTCCAATACAAAGTTCTTGAAAATCCCCCATATCAAAAAGATGTTATCCGAAACGGAAAAGAAATGTTTTACGATAATTTCCAATCGGGAAATAACGAATATTTTCAAAAACAAATAAAAGAAAATATTTTCGACAAAATGGGAAAAGGAGACAAATTCGCCCTGATTACGCTAAATTCTGTATCTTTCATTGACGAAAAAAGAATGAAAGAAGTCACGGAAAGTTCTGACTTATATAACAGAATGCCGTTTTTGTTTTTGATGTTTTCGCATATCACAAATAGTGTCAAAGCAGATGCAAATGCCGAATTGACGCCTATTTTCTCAGAAACAAGCGGCAAGTGGCAAATATACGTTTGGCAAAAAAATTAGTCGGGAATACCGATATCTTTTGTGATACTCAGGTTTTGATTGATGTTTCGTTTAATTTCGGGGAAATCGTCAATCGAATTGTTTTTCAAAAACTCAAATGCAGCATCTCTTGCGCATTCGAGGATTTTTATATCTTTTGTCAAATCTGTCAAATTCAACTCTGGCAAGCCGCTTTGTCTTATTCCCAAAAATTCTCCGGGCCCGCGGATTTCCAAATCTTTTTCCGCAATCACAAAGCCGTCATTTGTCTCCGTCATAATGTTCAAGCGCATCAGCGTATCCTGTGAAGCCGACGATGATACAAGAACGCAATAAGACTGCAAATCGTTTCTGCCGACACGACCCCGTAACTGGTGAAGTTGAGAAAGTCCGAAACGTTCGGCATTTTCAATAACAATTACCGTCGCATTCGGAACGTCAACTCCGACCTCGACAACGGTTGTGCTGACAAGGACGTCGTATTTCTTGTCCTTAAAGGCTTTCATAACCTCGTCCTTTTCGTCGGGTTTCATTTTGCCGTGTAATAAACCGACATTCAAGTCGCTAAATTCACCGTTTCTAAGATTTTCCGCCTCTGTTGTTGCTGCTTTTGCGGAAATCGACTCGGATTCGTCTATCAACGGAAAAACGATATAAGCCTGATGTCCTTTCGCAACTTCCAACCTGATTAAATCGAGGGCTTTTTTGCGCTGAGACGACTTGATGAGAGTTGTTTTTATTGCTTTTCTGCCCGCGGGAAGTTCGTCAATAACCGTCAAATCCAAATCGCCATGGACAGTTAATGCCAAGGTTCGAGGGATTGGAGTTGCGCTCATTGTAAGCATTTGCGGAACTGTTGCTTTTGTTTTAAGGGCATTTCTTTGTTTTACCCCAAATCGGTGCTGCTCATCGACGATTATTGCACCGAGATTTTTGAACTCGACATTATCCTGAATAAGCGCGTGAGTTCCGACCGCAATGTCGATTTGACCGTTTCTTAAATCCGTTTCAAGTTTCACTCTGATTTTCTTTGTATTTGAAGAAGTAAAAAGCGCGCAGCTGACACCCAACGGAGTGAGCATCTTCACAAAATTATTAAAATGTTGAGCGGCAAGAATTTCGGTAGGTGCCATAATCGCAGCCTGATATCCGTTTTCAATTGCCGCAAGCAGCATTGTACAAGCGACGACGGTTTTCCCCGAACCGACATCCCCCTGCAAGAGCCTTTGCATCGGTTTCCCCGAATTTATATCGGTAAAGATTTCGTTTATTGCATTTTTTTGTGCATTAGTAAGTTCAAACGGCAAACCCTTCAAGAATTTTTCGACAAGACCGCCTTTTTGAGTTTTTAAGGGCGCTACGGATTTTGCATAGTCTTGTTTTATCAAGCCCATTTTGATTTCAAGCAGGAACAACTCTTCAAAAACAAGCGTGGTTCTTGCGGTTTCCGCATCTTCAAAAGTCCTCGGAAAGTGAATAGCCTCAAGGGCTTTTATCTTGTCCGCCAAAGAAAATTTTTCTCTGATATTATCTGGAATTACGTTATGAATTTTCGCGCCAAAATCCTTTAAGGCATTTGAGACCGCCCGCCTTATCGTTTTAACGTTCAAATTCTCGCAAAGTGCATAAACAGGAACAATTCGCCCCATATTCAAACTGTCTGTTTCAAAGAAATCTCCGTCGACAATTTGATGTTCCGTTTTTGTCAGGGTCATTTTTTTCGAGTAATTATCGAACTTAACCTTGCCCGAAACCATTATTTTTGAGCCTTTCGGGAACTGAGACTTGTATCTTTCCTGCATAAAACGATTTGTGCTAGCATAAAAATATGTCAACTCCATTGAACCCGATTCGTCCGTGACTTTAACGTTCAAAACAGTCAATTTTTTCTTTGTCGTAAAGGCTTTAACCGCAGTAATTGTACCGAAAACCGTGACATCTCTGCCCTCTTGCAAGTCCGAAATCATTACGCGCGAAGAATAATCGACATATCGCTTCGGATAATAAGTTAGAAGGTCATAAACCGTCTCAATACCGATATTGTTGAAAAGCGCCGCCGTTTTAGGTCCAACCCCTCTCAAAAACATAACATTTTGGGAATAAATGTCGTTATCGGTCTGTTTTTTCTCCAAGTTTTGAGTGTCCTCATCGGGGTTAAGTTCCCGCCTCAAAAGAGTCACAAACCTCGTAATAATACGCTTTCTCGTAATAAAAGTTTCAAAAGGGTAAAACTCAAAACTGCGAATTAATTCTTCCCATTTCGGATTTTTACCCAATTTCTGATAAATTTTCTTTGTTTCACCCTTCATAAACACAGAAAACGGACAGGTTTTCCCTTTGATATCAATATATTGATTTTTGACCTCAATATCAATTGCGGCACGCAGTCTTGCAAGTTCGGATTTTGTTATAAAATCCGCCATTAGTCAACGACCCTCAAAACTTCGTAAATATTAACTCTTTCACGTTTACCTTTCATTTCGACATCGCTGATTTTTATAACGTCAGCAATAGATTTGACATAAGGATAAGTTTTTTCCGTAATCAAAATTTCGGTTTTATAAACTCTGTTTACTGATTCCGTTCTGTTGGCAAGGTTTACGGTATCTCCGATAACCGTGTATTCGCATCTGTCAGAAGTTCCGATATGACCGACAAAAACTTCTCCCGTACTGATTCCGATACCGGCCGTGATTTTTTCTTCTCCGTTTGCTTCCTGCATCTCTTGAAGATATTTCAATTTCTTCAAAATCGCCTTACCCGCCTTTACGGCATTACGAGCGTGAACTTCGGGATTTTCGTCCGAAAAAACTGCCAAAATAGCATCACCGATATATTTATTAACAACACCGTTATACTTTTTAATAACAGGAACTATTTCTCGGTAATAGGTATTCAAAATTTCGATAACTTTTTCAACGGGATATTTTTCGGAGATTTCCGTAAAACCTCTCATATCAATAAACATAACGGTCAAAAGTTCTTTCGTTCCGACCGTCGAACTTATATCGTCGTCGTCAATTTTATCCAAAACTTTCTCGGAAACGTACTTTGAAACCTCTTGTTTGATTTTTTGGGTTGTTTTTTCCTGTGCAATTCTTCCGCAAACATAAGCAAACAAAAGAATTGCGGTTTGTGTCAAAACGATTGCCCCTCTTGTGAAGATTGTGGATTCATAAGCCAATGCCCAAGCAAAAATCACATATATAAAAAACAACAAAATCGCACAACTTACGGCAATTCTTTTTGAAAAATCTTTCATATAAGCGTAAATAACCGAAGCAAAAATGACCGTCATCACAAGCGATATGTTAGAATTTTGTCCCGCGAAAATCGGCAGGTTTATACAAATCATCGTAACGGTAATAACACCGAGTAAAATCGCGATTTTTATAGCATTTTTTTTAAGTTTGTTAGTCTTCAATTTTGATATTTCCTTGTCTGAATATTTTTGTCTCATTATCCGTAATCATAGCAACGGTGGAAGCAACACCCGATGCGGTTTCACCGTATGGTTTTATGACCAAGTCAACAGAGGCACCGACCTTTTCAACGGCTTCTTCAAAACTCATCGCAGGCGCTTCGCCCGAAAGATTTGCACTCGTCGTTGCAAGCACATGCCCGTCAATAATAGCGCAAAGTTTTTGAAAAGTCTTGCTATCGGGAAGTCTTATCCCAACCGTATCTAACCCTGATGTGATTGTTTTCGGAGTTTTATCCGAATGTTCGAAAATCAGCGTCAGCGCCCCCGGAAAATATTTTTTCGCCGTATTCAACGCGCGCTGAGAAACGTTCTTTATAAACGGACGAAGATATTCCACCTTGTCAGACATCAAAATCAACGGTTTTGATGTATCACGGTGCTTCAATTCATAAATCTTTTTCACCCCGTCAGCATTTTCGGGCAAGCAGCCGACACCCCAAACAGTATCCGTTACAAACGCTATAACACCGCCGTTTTTCAACACGGTATTAATTTTTGCCTGAAAATTTTTATCTTCTAATTCGTTCATAAATTCTATCCGCCAATTCTTTTACAAACGCGACTTTGAAAACAAATGCAAATGCCACATAAACAACAGAGCAAATGATAAGCATTACAACAGTTTTCAGCGCAACTGCAAACCAATTTGTATAATCCAAGACAAAGCAGGAATTATAAATAAACAAACAAATTCCGTATGTTAGAACCGCTGCTGCACCCGTTTTGAATATGTTTGTGAAATAAATACTGTATTTCATATCCATTTTTCTTCTCAACAACAAGCCGAGCCAAGTTGCGTTTATCAACGTTACCAATGTCGTTGACAAAGTAATACCGCCAATTCCGAGTTTTTTAACAAGGAAGAAGTTGAACAAAAGTTTCAGCAAAATCGAAGACACCGCAATCAAAAACGGTGTTTTGGAATCGTTAAACGCATAATAAACCCTTGTTATGCAGTCTCTGAACACATACGGAATAATTCCGAAGCCCAAAAACGTCAATGCCAAAGCAACCATCTGCGTTGCTTCCGCGGTAAATTCACCTCTTTGGAACACCAAAAATACCGCATCATGTGCTAACAAAACAATTGCTATCAACATCGGAAATGCTATGAAGTTAAGCGCTCCGATACCCTTATTGAAATATCTTCTGACTTCGTCCAGATTACCTTGTCCGACAAGTGAAGAAAAGACAGGAAACAGCGGCACCAAAAATGCCGTAACCAAAATTCCCACGGGGAATTGGAAAATTCTGTTTGCATAACCTATTGCAGACCACGCACCCGAGCCGACTTGTGATGCAAAAAACATATCCGCATAAACGTACAATTGACCGACGGTTGAACTCAAAATAGCAGGGAACAACAACTCCAAAAGTTGTTTAAATTCGGGGTTGTTTTTAAAATCAAAATTCGGTTTTAATTTAAAACCAATCTTTCTGACCTTCGGGAACTGCAAACCGAATTGGCAAAAAGCACCCAAAGTTGTAGCCGCAGCGAGAATGTAACCGCTCGGGTCATTAGTAGAAATCATTACCCCCGCAATTATCACCAAACTCATAACAACAGGTGACAAATTCGGAAGCAAAAATTCCTTAAACGTAATCAAAATACCGTAATAAATACCGATAATTCCGCCTATTACGAATACGGGAGACATTATTCTCAAATGTTGAGCCGCCAATCTCACCAATTCAGGCGAGCCGCTATTGATAATCAGTTGCATAATCGGTTCCGCAAAAACGAAAATCAAACCGCCCAAAATCAAGAAAAATATAAACGATACAGTCAAAAACGAATTATATAATTTATTCGCTTTTTCATCAGCCGTGGTCGTTCCTTCGGGAATCAACTTTGCAAACACGGCAACGATTGCGCTGTGAAAAGGTCCGCCGACTCCGCCCAAAATAATTATGGCAAGTGCTGGAATCTGATAAGCATAAAAATATGCGTCAGAAACAAGCCCCGCGCCGTAGTATTTTGCAATCACAACGTCTCGCAAAAAGCCGACGAACTTTGAAACAATCGTAACCATTGCAACGAGTTTTGCCGCATTGAAAATCGAATTGTTATTGGGCATAATCAGCCTCCTTAATTTCAATGTGCGCATTCAGCATTTTTTGTCCTGTATAATCAACAGGCACAATTATTTCAACCGTATTCATACCTTTTTTCAGATAATTTGATATATCGATTTTTGATTTTTTAAACAATTTACCGATTTCAATATCGGTTTCCTTTTCGTTCACAATAATCGAAAAATCCGAAACACCTCGAACATCGTTAATAACGAGTTTTGCTTTAGCATCGGGTGCCATAAAACTTTGCGTAATATGGTTGTTGCGATAAGAAGATGTAAGGGTAAAAGGTATTGTTCCTATTGAAATTCCAGAATAATAATGTTGAAGAATTTCTACGAAACTCTTTCCCAACTTTGACATTTTGCCCGCACCAAACTGGCTCATTCCGACCCCGTGACCGAAGCCTCCGCCCGAGAATTTCACCTTCATATCGCCTGTTACTTCGTCTTTGTACAGATCGCAAACAAAATTCGCACTTGGCAAAGCCTTTCCGTCTTTTTTAAACAATCTTCGGAGAGTCAATTCCTTGCCTATCGTATACAAGCCGTTTTCGGTCGTTATTTCAACAAACATAACCTTTCCCGAATGACCGCGCTCTTTGATTTTGATTTCTTTCAGATGAGAAAATTTATCAAGGTCGGTAAATCTCGGTTTCACAAAACCTGCTTGCTCTTTCATAGTTTTATTGAGCATTTTGATAAATTCATCCACCGTCCACTCTCTTGTCCAACGGAAGTAAGACGAATTATTGTCGTAAGTTTCGGGTTTTGATGTATAAAAAGCTCTCGCCGCTTCTTCATTTTGCAAATCGGGAGTGTCGGGGTTATCGGGTTTTGCTTGCAAATACGGGATGTCCTTTGCAGGAAATCTGCCCGAACTCGGATCGGAAAACGCATAAGAATAACTTTCAGTATAGCCGCCAGCCGTCGAACTGTACAATGCCAAAATCAACTGATTATCATACAATGCAACCAAGCCGTCTGTTTCGTCAACCGCCTGATTAGACAACGGTTTTTCGGTTTTTGCACCGAAATAAACCTGACATGCGACCGAATCACAAATATCAAATTCCTTATAGAATTTATCTCTCGGTCTAAGCGCGTAATTTCTCGCCGCAACGCATTGTGCCTTCAAGGCTTCAAGCCCGAAGTAGACAGGCATTTCGTTCGGTACAACACCTTTTAAATAATTTTTCAAATCCAAAACATTGACGATTGAGTATCCGTTCGATTTTTTCTGAGATTTTACAAGTTCTATCACCCCTCTGTAAAAAGCTGGCTTTCCCGCTCTTTTAAGGTTTTCAACACCGATAAGATGACCGCTTGCAGGGCGAATAATTAAAGGTCCCGTCAAATCTGTTTTCTTCAAAAGTCCGCCGCAATAAATTCTAAAAAGTCCGTCGTTCATAGTAACGCGAATGTTTTCGCCGACCGCAGATGTAGCGGTTTCACCCGTTGCCGCATCGGTTATGACCAATTCCCCGTCCGAATAAAATTGTTCGTCGTCAAAAATATACTTTGAAAAAGAAGTATTACTGATACCGACTCTTATGACGGTATCCGCATCATAGGCAAATGCCGTGCTTAGCGAACAAAAAATCAATATAAAAATTGTGAATAATATCTTCTTGAACATAAAAAGACCCGCCTTTTCCATACAAACTCAGTTTAGTATAAAAATAGTCGTTTCGGACAGTTTTTAACAATACTCTACATTATTTGTAACTTAAAGACAGGTCTTAAAATTTGTTAAATTATTCTGCTTTTTTTACCATGTTTTGGATTTTGTCAACGAGTTCGTCACCTTTTTCTTGCAAATTCGACATAATTTCGTTTGCCTTGTCTTGAATTTCGCTGACCGAATCTTGTGCTTTGTCGTACAAATCTTTTGATTTTTCGGCAATTAATTCACGAGTTTCTTCGCCTGATTGAGGAGCCAACAAAATACCTGCAACTGCCCCAACGGTAACACCAACTGCAAATCCTGCTATAAATTTTGCTACTGACATAATTTTCTCCTTTATTTTAATGCTTTCTAAAAATACTCATACCTGCCGCAACACCTTTGGCAAAGCCGCCCGTAAGACCCTTCAATCCCGAAAACGTTACGGAGCCTAAACCTAAAAGTTTTGTAGCCAAACCTCTAAAATCGGAAACTTTTTGGTCCGCTTGCTTCACAATTGAATTTAAACTTTGCAAAGTCGTTTTGAGTTCTGCCATAGTAGGCTCAATATCGCTCTTTATGACAGTTGTAATATCGGTCAAATTGGTTGTCAACTTGGACAATTCCGACATCAACCTAATTACGAACACGGAAACGATGATTAAAAGAACCGCCGATACCGTGATAAAAATGCTGAGATAAATCTCAAGAGTTTGACTCATCAGTAAATCCTTTTCTAAATACCGTAAACGGTATCTTCTTTGTCCTTAGCCTTAGCAAGTTGTCTTGCTTTAATTGCATCATTAACTCTTTTGATAGCTTTTTCAATCTTATATTGGACTACGTCAACTGTTGCCAATGCTTGCCTCTTCGCTTCTTCCACGGTCGGACAATGATTTTCGGCAAAATCAGTAACTTTATCTTCTATTTTTTTTCTGGTTTCTTCACCTGATGCCGGTGCAAAAAGCAAACCGCCGATAATACCTGCGGTAATGCCTGCGAGAATACCTATTCCGAACATCAAAGAATTATCGTCTTTAGACATTACAACCTCCATTTTCTTGACTTACCAAGTTTACCACATTAGAAACGCATTAGCAATAAGCCGATTAAAAATATTAAACACTATTTAACACCAACTTGATTAAATATTTTTATTCCTTAAAATAATAAACGAGACAGTTATGTTGTGGTAAAAAAATGAATGTAGGGAAAAAGGTTTTATTTACGCTGTTTGCGCTGTTAATGTGCTCTTTGCCCTGCCTTTGTATTGAAGAAACAACAGAAAACCTTGAGCCGATAGAATTAAACAAGCCCGAAGAATCTTTGAAAGAAAAAATTGAAGAAACTATCGACAAAGATGTTGAAAAAACAAAAAAAGCCGTTCATTCGGAAGCAAAAATCTGGTCAATGTTCGGAACAAACGGCTACGAGTTTGAATCAGGTTTGGTAAAAAACTTTAAAGTCAACGGTTACTTCCGTTTTGACAATGCTATGACCGCAAAAAGAGATACTGATTTTTCATCGTTAATGACCTTTGACTCCGTTGAACTTCAAACCGAAACACTTTTCAGAGATAACAAAACAAAACTTTCTGCAAGTTACAACTTCGTCAGAGATTTAGATTACGACAACAATTTTTTTGAAAAAGTTTCAAACTTATACATAGACCACGACTTTAACGAAAATCAAAAAATAAGAATAGGCAACGCAAGAGTTCCCTGCGGAATAGAAGGCGGAATGTCATCTTCCGCGATAAAATTCGTAACCCGCGGACAAATCAGCAGAAACTTTGGAGATGCCCGTTCCGTAGGTGTCAGAAACATGGGTAAATACAAATACCTCGACTATGACATCGGATTTTACGACAGCAGCAGATTTATGCAAAAACTCTTCCAAGGTCAAGAATTTGCGGCAATCGCAAGTGTAAAACCTTTGGCAAAATACGGTGACAAATACGGCAAACTAAAAATCGGCTCCAGCATTGACGTGGGTGATGCGGACAAGCACTATGCGGTTTTCGGCGCACACGCGATTTACGAATACAAAAATTTCTACTGGGATTTTGAATACGCAAATGCAAACAATTCCGGCGGAAAATACATAAAAACCAATGACGCTCACGGATTTTTCACAACTTTGGCATACAAAATCACTCCGAAAATTGAAGTTTTGGCAAGATACGATTACTTCAAAAATCGCCTCAGCGACAAGCGTACACAAGAATACACCGCAGGTTTGAATTACTACTTCAACCCGCATTGCAAAGCCGTTGCGAACTATGTAATCGTAATGAACAGCAACTCCACGGTTCCCACTCACAAAATATATTTGGGTGCAAGATTTATGACATCATCACTCTTGGGTGATATTTAATCCTTCGTTTATTTGTAAAAATAAATTGTTTGTTATAGACTAAAACCAATTGGGTGTTTGTAAGGTACAAATGACTTTTGGTTTAAAAAAACACATGTTATCTGTTCTAATGGTTTTGCAATTGGCATTTCTTATTGCCATGCCCGCAAACGCAGAAATAGGCTACTTTAACGATACCGACGAAACGGAAGTCGAAGAAGTTATAGAATTTGAAAAAGAACAACAGCAACAACCGGTAACAACAGACGAAAATCAAGAACAAGAACAAAAAATAATCAAAGAAGAAGTAAAAACAGAGCCTATAAAACTCAATGTTGAAAAAACCGATTTGCAGGAAATAATCACCCCGCAGGAGCAAGAAGAGTTACCTTTAAAAAAGAAGCAAAACCCTTTAAATCTTTTAAAAAGTACAGGCTACAAATTTGACAATGGAATTATAAAAAGTCAAAGATTTACGTTTTTCTCGCACGGAAGTTTCTTTATGCAAGCGCAAAACGGCTCGAAATTCGTCGACCATACGGAATTTGCCGCAAACGAATTTCAATCGTCAACACTTTTTGCGGACAACAAAACCCGCTTAGACTGGGGATATAACTTTTCAAGACCGACGGATTACAACAGCAACTTTTTTGCGAAAATATCCTTCGCCGAACTTTGGCACAAAATCAACGAACATCAAACCGTAATGATAGGAAATACCCGTATTCAAAACGGTATTGAGGGCGGTTTGTCTTCCTCGTTATTAAAATTTGTCGCAAGAAGCCAAATTGCACGTAACTTCGGCAACGGCATTTCGAACAGTATAAGAAACAAAGGAACATACGAATACCTTGATTACGACATTGCTTTTTCGGACGGAAGCAGACATTGGCAACAAGTTCTTGGCGGCGCGGAAGTTACCGCATTGGTAAGCGCAAAACCGTTTGCAAAACACAAACATAAATACGGAAGTTTGAGAGTCGGAGGAAGCATTGACCACGGACGCTCGCACGCAACAGGCTTTACTGTTGTCGGCGGACACGCAAACTACGATTACAAAAGATTTGCCTTGGACTTTGAATACCAATATGCTAACGGTTCATCGGGAATTTGGTACAAAAAAGACAAGGCTCACGGGCTTTACACGACTTTATCATACTTTGTCGACCCGAAAGTCCAACTCCTCGCAAGATATGACTTCTTCCAAAATTTCGACTCAAAACTCGTATCAAACGAATACGGTGTCGGCGTAAACTATTACATCACTCCCAGAGCAAAAATAATGATTGACTACATCCTTGCAGACAACAACGGTAATTCTTCCCCTGCCCACAAAATTTACATCGGGGCAGATTTCACAACTTACAGCATTTTTGACAAACTCTTGGAAAGATTATGAAGAAATTGCCCTTTTCTATATTCATTATACAATTGTGATATGGAATTTTACGAACATAACAAAAAACTCTTTGAAGAACTTCGGGAAAGAATAAACAAAAATCCCGATAACACGGAAAACTACTTGCTTCTCGGCAAGTTATACGTTATGGGCGTAATGTACGATGAAGCCATAGAAATTTATGACTTGCTTTTGCAAAAAGATCCTTTGAATATTCAAGCCCTTATAAACTCGGGCAGTATTTACTTTTTCAAAAAGGATTATGAAAAAGCGGTAAATCTTTTCACAAGAGCATTAGAGACGGATTCTGCAAACGCTTCCTGTTACTACAACTTGGGCAATGCGTACGCAGAATTGAAAAACTATAATCACGCAATGCAAAGTTACAAAAAAGCATTGGCACTTGATACGAAAAATCCCGAAATTTATACGGCGATTGCGCTTTTGCATCAGGATTTAAACGAATTTCCCGACGCAATTGCAAATTTTCAAAAGGCGCTTGCCTTCAACCCCGATGACGCGGAAGCAAACAACAATCTCGGCTGTGCGTTCGTTAAAATAAAAATGTACGAAGAAGCCGTTTATCACTTTAAAAAAGCAATCGAAGCAGATCCGCAAAATCCCAAAACAGTTCTCTGCTGCGCAAATGCTTATTCGGCTTTAAAACAATATGAAAATGCGGAAAAATATTTTGAAAAAGCAATAGAAATCGATCCGAAGTATTACAACGCATATATCTGCAAGGCTATTTCTCTTTGCGACGAGGGCAAAATCAACGAGGCATACGAAGTTTACGACAAAGCAACGGAAGTTGACCCCGCAAGAACAAACGCTTACGTCTTGAAAGCGAACTTGAAAGTTTCCGATAGAGAATTTGCAGAAGCATTGAAATTGTACAAAAAAGCAATTGAGATTGAACCAAATTCGCCTAAAATATATATTCACGCGGGCAACACCTGTGTTTTAACTCACGATTTAATCGGTGCAATAAAAGACTACAAAAAAGCAGTCGATTTACTCCCTGATGACGACGAAATCAAATTATTGTACTACGATACAATTCGTGATTATATAAATGAAAAATCAAAAAAAGGAGCAAAGTAGTGAGTTCACCTAATAATCAGGTTATCTATCCGATAGAAAAAATCGTTTCGGTTTTATCATATTATACATTCGGTTTAGTGGGATTATTGTATTTGATAATCGCTTTGATTAAAAAGCAAGGTCTCAGATCATTTATCAGATATCACGTATTTATGTCAATTTTCATTTCAATCACCATCTACATCGTTTCGATAGTCTTGATGTTTGCAATTGACATTTTGGGCTTTATCCCGTTCTTGAGACCGTTTTTATTCTCATTGGTAGTTTTGTGTCAAACAGCAATTATCTCATTTTTGGGAGCAAAAATATCAATCACAACAATCGCCGTATACGGGCTTTTGACATACCTCGCAGGCGGTGCATTGTTGGGAAAATACACATATTTACCATGGGTAAGCAACGTTATTAACTATAACTTGCACCGATAATTATCTTGAAAGGAAAATATCATGAAATTTGATACAGCATTAGTACAAGGCGGTCACAATCCTTCCGCCAACAGAAATGCAATAGCCGTACCGATTTATCAAACTACGGCATACAATTTTAACGATGTACAATATGCCGCAGACTTGTTTGACTTAAAAGTCGGCGGAGACATCTATACAAGAATTTCCAACCCGACAACACAGGTTTTGGAAGAACGTATGGCAATGATAGAAGGCGGTGTCGGCGCACTATGCGTATCATCGGGTCAATCCGCTTCGTTAATCGCAGTTCTCAACATTGCAAAAGCAGGCGATGAAATCGTGGCTTCCGAAAACTTATACGGCGGAACTATCAATCTTTTGGGCATCACTCTCGAAAAAATGGGCATCAAAACACGATTTGTTGCAAGCCAAAACCCCGAAGATTTTGAAAAAGAAATCAACGAAAAAACTGCCTGCATTTTCGCAGAAACATTGACAAACCCCTCTATCGCAATTGCAGATATTGAAGGTTTGGCAAAAATAGCACACAATCACAACTTGCCGTTGATTATCGACAACACGGTTTCAACTCCGTACTTGTTGAACCCGATTAAATTTGGTGCAGATATCGTTGTTCACTCAACGACAAAATACATTTCGGGGCACGGAAATGCAATGGGCGGCGCAATTATCGACTCAGGCAACTTCGATTGGAATTGCTCCGACAAATTCAAATGTATTACGGATAAAGACCCCAGTTATCACGGTTTGAGTTATACCGAAACATTCGGCAAAGCAGCATATATCGTAAAAGCAAGAGCACAACTTTTGAGAGACTTAGGCTGCTGCCAAAGCCCGATTAACTCATATTTGACCTCTATCGGTCTTGAAACATTGTCACTTCGTATGCAAAAACACAGCGACAACGCATTGAAAGTGGCTCAATACCTGCAAAATCACAAGTTCGTAAAATCTGTCTGCTATCCCGGGTTGGAAGGCGACAAGTATCACGAACTTGCAAAAAAATATTTGCCGAAAGGCGCATCTTCACTTTTGAGTTTTGTAATCGACGGTGACAGAGCCGTTGCGACAAAATTCCTCGAAAACGTCAAGTTGTTAATCCACGCAACAAACATCGGAGATACAAGAACTATCGTAACTTACCCCGCATTAACAACTCACAGACAATTAACCGCAGAACAACTTGAAGAATGCGGCATAAGCGAAAGTTTCATCAGACTTTCCGTCGGAATTGAAGATGTTGAAGACATCATTGCAGATATCGACCAAGCGCTTGAAAAGGCTATGAACACATAGTTTCGTATTCGAGCCAAATATAAGCAAAAACTTTTTCAACGTTAAGGAACGCATCAACGGCATCAGCCAAGAATTGTGTTCCTTTTCCGTTTTTGATTATCTCTATTGCCTTTTCGTGAGAAATTGCAGGTTTATAAACCTTTTTGGTTCTTAATGCATCATAAACATCCGCAATCGCCATAACAGAAGCCTCAAGAGGGATTTCATCACCCTTTAAGCCGTCGGGATAGCCCGTTCCGTCGGGACGTTCATGGTGAGAGCGAACGATTTTTTTGCCGACTTGTAAAAATGTATTGTCTCCGAAAGTGTTTACAACGTTATCTAATGTCTCATCCCCAATGAGAGTGTGGGTTTTGATAACGTCATATTCCTGCTCGGTTAATTTTCCGGGTTTTAAAAGAACTTTGTCAGGAATACCAATTTTTCCGATATCGTGCAAAGGAGTTGCGGCAGTAACATCCGCGACAAATTCATCAGTAATTACATCTTTATATTTCGGATTTTTTTGCATTTCTTTTATCAAAACATAGGCATATTTTTGCATTCTGTCCAAGTGCATTCCAGTATCGTCATCACGAGATTGGGCGAGATTTGCCAAAGCCAAGATGGTTTCCATTTGAGGATAATCCACCGTTTTCAAAATATCTTTCATTTGTGCCGTAAATTCGGCATTTTTCGCCTGTGCTTTAAGATGAGTTTTAATAACATCCAATCTGTTATCAATTCTGATTTTGACTTCTTCTTCGTCCAATGGTTTTGAAATATAGTCAACCGCACCTGCTTCAAAACCCGAAACGGCGATATCTCCGTCGTTCAAATCACAGAAAAATATAACGGGAATATGGTGAAATTTCTTTTGTCTGCGGATAGACTTACATAGTTCAAAGCCGCGGTCGTCATCGGCTTCCACGTCTATTATGGCAATATCGGGCATAAGTTCTTCGAGTTGTTCTTCCGCTTTTTCAAAACAATAATCCGTATATACCTCGTGACCTTGATTTACCAAAATTATCTTCAAAAACTTCAAGTCGACTTCTTTGTCACCGATAATAACGATTTTCGCCATATTTCACCTTTTGTTAAACACAAATAAATCTATGATTACTTTAGCATATAAGCATTTTAAAGATAATGCAATTAGTTTGCAATTTTTATACATATTCCTTGACAATAAAAGTGCTAAAACTGTATAGTTAACTTATACAGAGTTTTATAAGGACAAAGAAATGATTAAAAATATTATCTTCGACATGGGCAATGTTCTTTTGGAATGGAAACCCGCGGAAATCGTTGCAAGATTTATCGACGATTCCGACAGAATACAAAAAATCACGCATGCGGTTTTTGAAAACGAACTTTGGGCAAAACTTGACCGCGGTGAAGCCTCTGAAGAAGAAGTCAGAGAATATGCAAAAAAAGAACTTCCTGAAGAATACCACGAAGATATTGACGAAGTTCTTGATAACTGGCAATATTGTATGCCGATTATCTCCGAAACAAGCACTTTGGTAAGATATTTACACATGACAGGTTTCAAGGTTTATCTTCTTTCAAATGCAAACATCAAATTTGTAGAAGTCAAAAGAGACTTGCATTGCTTGAAATACATGGACGGTTATATGGTTTCTTACAGAGAAAAATGCGCAAAACCGTCACCGGAAATTTACAAAAAATTCTTGGAAAGATTTGACCTCAACCCTGAAGAATGCGTGTTCATTGACGATTTGGAAGCAAACTGCGAAGGCGCAAAAAAATGCGGAATTGACGCTATTCAATACAAAGGCGACTATACTCAATTAGTTGACGAATTGAACAGACGCGGAGTTGAAATCGTCTAATCCCAAAAACAAATTTTCAAAAAATAAAAAGTCCCGTTGAAAACATCAGCGGGGCTTTTTGTATTATTATTTAACAAACCTATTCGGCTTTTTTAGCATCGTCATATTTTTGTGCTTTAACGAATGCTTCCATTTCTTCAATAGAGCCGTAAACCGCGTGGCAACCGCAATCTACGTGGATAACTTCGCCCGTTACGCCTGTTGACAAGTCTGACGCAAGGTAAAGACCTGTTTTTCCGATATCTTCGAGAGTAACGTTTCTGTGCATAGGCGCTTTCAAAACGGCCGCTTTCAACATCTTGTTGAAACCGCCGATACCGCTTGCTGCCAACGTTTTTACAGGACCTGCGGAAATGCAGTTTACACGGATATTTTCTTTGCCCAAGTTTTCTGCCAAATATCTCATTGATGCTTCTAATGCTGCCTTTGCAACACCCATAATATTGTAGTTTGCAACAACTTTTTCAGAACCCAAATATGTCAATGCGAAAATTGAACCGCCGTTTTTCATATAAGGTCTTGCTGCTCTTGAGATTGCAACCAATGAATAAGCGCTTACGCCCATTGCCAAGTTCCAACCGTCTTTAGATGTGTTGATAAATTCGCCTGTCAAATCATCTCTGTTTGCGAATGCAACTGCGTGAATAACGAAATCGAGTTCACCGTAAGTTTTTGAATATTCTTCAAAAACTTCTTTGAGTTTTTCTTCATCCGTAACGTCACATTCCATAATCAATTTTGAATCCATTGATTCTGCAATAGGACGAACTCTTTTTTCCATAGCAGAGTTTGCATAAGTGAAAGCGATTTCCCCGCCTGCATCATGAATTTCTTTTGCAATACCGTAAGCAATACCGCTGGTGTTACTTACTCCGAATATAATACCTTTTTTGCCTTTCATTAAATCCATAAGAATCTCCTTCTGTTTTAATAAATAAATTTTATTTTAAAAATCACTTATTAGCAATTCTCTTGTTTTTCAATTTCAACTTTTTCGGAATTTTCCAAAAGTTGTTGTTTTTTATTATACTTCAAAGAATCAATAAAAGCCCAACCGACAATAATTAACCCCGCCATACCCGTTACAACTTCGGGAACTTCATAAGTCGTGGAAACGAACATAATCAAAGCGAGAAAACCGATTGCCCAATGAGCACCGTGTTCCAAGTACAAATACTGTTTCAAGGTTTTCAACTCAACCATATAAAGTGTCAACGAACGGACAAACATTGCCCCGATTGCAAGCCCTATTGTGATAAGGATAATATCCTTACTTATCGCAAAAGCCCCGAGAACACCGTCTAAAGAGAATGATGCATCAATCAATTCCAAATATATGAACCCGACAAGTCCGAGTTTTGCAGCCTCTCCTGTTACGGCAGCCCTTTTTTCGGCAATTTTTTCAAGCGTATTGCTAACCCCGTCAATCAAAAGATACATTAAAATACCCGACGTACCCGCAATCAAAACAGATAACTGATTTTCGGCAGGGACAACATAATGAACTCCGAAAACCAAAAGCAAGGTTATGATAACCTCTGTCGACTTCATCATGTGCAATTTTTGCAACGGGACTTCGATTTTTTCAATCCAATGCACATCTTTTTCTTCGTGACAAAAATATGATAAAAAGAGCATAAACAAAAACGCACCGCCAAAAGTTACCAATGGCGCGTGGCACAAGTGCAAATAATGCGCATATTGCTCTACGTCTTTCAGGGCAAGATTTGCAACCTGCATAACGGAAAGTCCCGCAAATATTGCGACAACAAGTACGGGAAACAGAAATCTCATCCCGAAAACCGCAATCAAAATGCCCCAAGTGACAAAGCGGTGTTGCCATTTTTCGGTCATTTTTTCAAGTTTCATCGCATTTACAACCGCGTTATCAAACGAGAGCGTAACTTCCAAAATCGAAAGAAATAGCACAATAAACACGCATAAAAAAGCATGTCCCGGATGTTTTTGAAAGCCCCAAATAAAAGCGCCGATGATACCTAATATCGTGACCCATATTGAGCCTTTAAAATGTTTCAGCATTATTTTTTCCTTTTTGTTTTGATTATATCAAAAAGAAATTCCTTTTTCAGATAAGACACACTTTGTTTACAAATAATATGCAAAATGCTAATATGAAAAAACAATGAAAGAGAATAAAAACTATCTCGCAGTCCTGTTAACGGTTTCTTTTCTGATAATTTCAACCGTTAACATTTTATACGCATCTGTTGTTCAAAGAGGTTTGTCATTTGACGGTTCGCTCGCTTTTGCACAACTTTTGGAAAACTTTGGAAACAACGACGGAAAAATGCACTTTTTTGCATTTTTAAGGGCAAGAGTTTTTATAAGTTATCTGCAACAACTTTTACTAAACGTTGCCTGCTTGATTTTTGACATTAAATCAAAAACAATTATGGGCATTTTGTTTACCTTGCCACTTTTCTTATACCCCTTGTTGGTTACTGTTTGGAATTGGTTTTTGGTCAAAAGAACGAACAGATACGATATCTTTTTAATATCGCTCGGAATATATTGCCTTTTCGTTTTGCCGAGCCAAATATGGGCTGACGTTGAAGCAATGCTCGCAATCCCTCTGTTTTTAACGTTGTTTCACTACTTATGCGCAGATATTAAATATAAAAAACTCGATATTGTTTTAATAATTTTTCTAACTGTCGTTGCGTTCTGCTCTTCAGAAGCTATCATTTATTGCGGACCGCTGCTGTTTTTGTCCTCTCTTTTTTATGCAAAAAAATCAACCGACAAAACCGCAAAAATCACAAAACGAATTATCGGTCTGTGCGGCTTATTAATGCCCGTTTCTTACTTCTTATACTATATTGATGATTTGAGCATCTTAGTCAACGAAGGCACCAGATTTTTTGGAGAAATAAATTTCCATATGAATAGTTTATTCTACCAATGCCCGTATTTGATAATGATTTGCGCAATGGTTGTTATTTTATATGCATCTTTAAAGAAAAAACCGTTCAACACCGTAGAAAAAAGTACACTTTTCTTCCTCTCGGCAGTTACGATTTATTTAACATTTACTAAAAATTATTTCTCGATTTATATGCCTGTTGAAGGTTGCCGAGTTTTGCTTTTTATTGTTTTGCCGATTGTAATGATTTTCGTAACCGCAAAAGATTTCAAAGCCTGTAATACAGAAATTCCCCCCGCAAAATTCCAAAATCTGATAATCACTCTTTTGCTTGTCGGAATCGTCAACACTTGCGTTCAAATTAACAACTCGACAATTTATCGAAATTGTCTTAATTCAATTCTAAATCAGGTTAAAAGCCATCCCGAAACGATTGTTGATTTTTACGACGAAGATAACCCCGATATTGAACGTTTTGAAACAATTTTCATTACGGATTTCTATCCGCTCGTTTATATAAGCACCGTTCAGGATTACGAAATCGACCAACTTTTGTACGGAATATCAAGCAAATCCCGCAATCCCCAAAATGCGAAAAAACTATACGGATTGTGGATAGAAGAAAATCAACTCTTCACAAACTATCGAATTTGTTTTTCAAAAAAGAATAAATTTTGGAATTTGAAAAAAATATACGATGAAGCAGAAAAAAATCCGATAATAATCGAATAAAAAAGACGAGCAAAAAACTCGTCTTTTATAATTTTTGATATGTGAGAAAGTTTTATTTTCCCAAAGCAGCGGCATTATCCATAGTGCCTTTTACCACTTCGTCAATGATTTCACCGATTTTGTTATCGGCGAGAATGTTATTTCCGACTTCAGTGCAGCCACCGGGAGTTGTAACGTTTATAATTAATTGTTCTACGGGAACGCCTGTTTCCATAACCATTTTGGCAGAACCGAGTGCTGTTTGTGCCGCTAAGGTCAATGCGGTTTGTTTATCCAAACCGTATTTTTCACCCGCTTTTGCAAACTCGTTAATGAAGCAATAGAAATAAGCAGGTCCTGAGCCGCTGACAGCCGTAATAACGTCAATATTCTTTTCTTCTTCTTTTACCGCAACACCGAGACTGTTAAAGATTTTGCAAATCAAATCAGCGTGTTCGTCTTTCGCATATTTACCTTTGCAAACCGCACTCATGCCCGCCTTAACGAATGCGGGAGTGTTCGGCATAACTCTGATAACAGGCAAATCACCCGTAAATTCTTCAATTGTGGAAGTCGAAACTCCTGCCGCAATTGAAACTACGAGTTTATCACCTTTTAAATCTTCTTTTATGCCCGACAAAACATCTTTAAGCACAAAAGGTTTTACCGCAAAAAATATGATGTCGGAATTTTTGACAACTTCATTGTTTGAAGAAACGGGGGTAATTTTCAAATCGTTCTTCATTTTTTCAAGCGCTTCGGAATTAACATCCGAAACCGAAATATTTTCACTTTTGCAAAATTCAGAGTCGATAATCCCCTTGATTATTGCCGTTGCCATTTTTCCAGCACCAATAAATCCAATTTTTTTATTCATAATAATTTACCTTCAAATTTTTGTGATTGACTTTGTTCCATGTCTTGTTTATCATAATATAACTTAGAAAAGAATTTTCAAGGAGAAATAATATGAAACGTACGCTTGAAGGAACAAAAAGAAAAAGACAAAACGTAAGCGGTTTCAGAGCAAGAATGGCTACGGATGGCGGTCGTGAAGTTATCAACAGAAGACGCGCAAAAGGTCGTCATAAATTGGCAATTACTGCTAAAGAAAGAGCTTAACTAAGTTTTGAGGCTGTCTTTTAGACAGCCTCTTATTTAATGTAAAAAAATTATGTTAAAAAAGAAATACAGATTAAGAAAAGAAACGGCATTTTCCGCAACATACAGACTGAAAAACTGCAAGAGTAATAATGTCTTGACTATTTATAAAGGAAAATCAAAAACAGACGAGAACATTCCGACAAAAATCGGTATTGTTGTGAGCAAAAAAATCCATAAACGTGCGGTTAAAAGAAACAAAATCAAACGCAGATTGAGAGAAATTTACACAGATGCCGTAAAAAACAATCTTATTGACAACACACAAGACGCTTTATCGGTCATTTTCATTGCAAAATACAAGTGTCTTGAAATCGGTTATGACGAGTTAAAACAAGCGGCAATAGAACTTTTACAAAAATTTTAAGAAAAAATAAATAAAAAAATCGCAAAATACATGGCTTTATTTATAAAAATAATTATAAGAAACATGTATTTTTTGTCACGGAGAGGTTTTTGCGGTTTAATACTATACAAATGGATATATACAACAAATAAATGATGTCATTATCAGACATTAATTATACCCTATATATAGGGGATATATCCGAAATTTCGGAAATTGGGGATAAAAATTGGTAATCACGCAGTACAAGTCAGATTTTTCAAACAACTTAGACAAATCTTTCTATTGGTTCAGAAAGATATTGTTTGCAAAGTTGTGCGAAAGAACCTGCGAATACTTGTCAAAAGATTACAAACTGAAACTTGTCGGAATTTGCGAAAAAGATAACTCAATACTTTTCAACGGCGAAGATTTTTTCGTCACAAGAATAAAAGTTGACAAGGTAAACGAAATATTTTTCAGAATATCATTGCCTTTTATAGAACACATGCTGGAAGACAGTTTAGGCAAAAGAAGCGAACCTTTTTCGGCAGAAAACATGACCGAATTGGAAGCGAAGATTTTGACGGGATTAAACGATTACATTTACAAAGGAATTTCCCCGTTTTTAGCAAAATGTACCAATTTTGACGAAATAGAAAACCCCAATTTAGCACACTTAACGTTCATTACAGAGAACGAATACGGAGAAGTCGGAAAGATTATCATCTCCGTACCAATCGCGATATTACCGCCCGTAAAACCGTTAGCGCCTCATATCAATTTTGATATGGGTTCATTCCCCAAATATACGGTTCCCGTAAAAATCATAAGCGGTAAATCGGAATTAACATTATACGACATTCAACACATTGAATCCGGTGACATAGTTGTCTTGGAAGAAAGTAACATTAAAATGATGACTATCGACCTTTACGGACAAAGAATGGATTTTGCGATAAATCCCGAAACGTCAATCATAACCGGAATTGATGACAACGGAGGAAAACCAATGGCAGATAATACAACTAATTCAGGCGGAAATATGTGGGACGTAATCCCCGTAGAAATCTCGGCGGAATTTGAAAAAGTTTCGATAACCCTTGGCGAATTAAAGCAGATTTCAGAAGGTGTCATCGTTGATGTTGGCGCAATTTATGAAAACAAAATTTTCCTCAAGGTGGAAAACAAACCGATTGCCTCGGGCGAATTAATCATTATTAATGATAAGTACGCCGTAAGAGTTGACGAGGTCTTTACGGACAAACCGGCAGAGCAACCGCAAGCACAACAAAGCGCTCCGCAAGCGGCTCCAGCGCCCGCCGCAGCACCGCAAGCAACCCCTCAGGCTGCCGCGCCTCAGCAACCCGCAAGCGGAAACGACGAGGACTTCAACTACGATAACTTTGACATCGAGGACGAAGATATTTAAAAAAGGATATAAAGGAGTAAATTATGCAGGGATATTTTGTACAATTTATAGCATATACAATGGCAATGGTCGGTTTCTTGGGTCTTTGCGTTTTTATTTACAAAAAACTTTGCTTAGGCACAATTTCTCACACAAACCCCGATTATTTGTGCATTGAAAACGGATTGAGAATTAACGCAAGAAAACAAATTTACGTGGTCAGAGCGGGCAAAGAAAGATTTTTGATTGCTTCTGATACGGAAAGAACAACAATGCTTGCAAAACTTGAAGACGAAGCGGTTGAAATCGAAGAAAAACAAAAACAGCCGACTTTGTTGAAAAAAGCACCCAAAAAACGCTTGGGCGAAGTTAAACAAGTTTTGTCATTTGACATTAACGAAAACACACCGATTATGAAACGAATTTCCGAAAAAATGAAAGCATAATAAAATGAACAGTCTTATACAAAATATGGATCCCGTACTTCAACTGTTAATTGTAATGGCATGTTTTTCATTCTTGCCATTCATATTTACATGTATGACAAGTTTCATGAGATACGCAATCGTATTTTCATTTTTGAAACAGGCAATGGGTACACAATCAATTCCGCCGACAATCGTATTAATCGGCTTGTCAATCATTATGACATTTTACTCCATGGGCGGAGTTTTCCAAAGCATGTGGGATGCAGGCTACGAACCTTACCAAAAGAACGGTTCTTTGGTACAGGCAGTTGTTGAGGGTTCAAAACCGCTAAAAGAATTTATGCTTAAAAACACTCGTGAACAGGATATGGCATATTTTCTCGAAAGATCACGTGGAAAAGCGCCAGCAAGCCCTGAAGAAATAACCATTTGGGAAGTCGCACCGGCGTTTATTTTGAGCGAGTTAAAGACTGCTTTTGAAATCGGATTTATCATATACATCCCGTTTATCGTACTTGATATGGTCGTCGCGAACGTCCTGTTGGCGCTGGGGATGTTCATGTTGTCACCGACAATTATTTCTCTGCCGTTCAAACTGCTTATCTTTATTGCGGTTGACGGATGGAGTCTGGTAGTACACGGATTAGCGCAAAGTTATAACTAAGGATAAAATCAAAAATGGAACTTTTATTAGAATTTATGGGAAAAGGTATCGTCATGATGTTGTCAATCGCATTGCCTTGCGTATTGACGGCAGCGGCTGTCGGCTTGGTTGTCGGTATCTTGCAGGCCGTAACTCAGGTTCAAGAACAAACAATCGCAGCTGCCCCGAAAATCACCGCAGTTTTCCTCGTAATTTTGATTATGGGTTCGGGTTTTGTCAAAATGTTGTCAAACCTTTTCACGGAAGCCATTCACTTGTCTTTTGAAGTTGTTCCGAAAAACGAAAGATACGTTTTATCCTCAGATTATTATAAACACATTAAACCGTTTTATAACGAATTTCGTAATGTTCCGAGTGCAAAAGATATGATTGATGCGGCAGGAAATCCGCCGTTTATTAAAGATAACGAAAAATTAAAATACAATGCGGCACCGAAAATGCCCGTTCCGAGACCTAACCTCATTGAACGTAGAAAGATTTACGATAACAACAGGAGGTAGAAATGAAAAAGTTATTATTAACGGCAATAGCAACATTAACAATGGCAGCGCCCTCTTTCGCGGTTCAAAATGTTGAACTGTTATCAGGTTCGGAATATTTGTACTTTGCTAACGCAAGAATACAAAGCATTAAAAGCAACAACCCCGAAATCATTTCGGCACAAAGAGTTGCATCTATTGATGCCGATACTCAACAAATTCTTTTTACCGCAAAAAAAGAAGGTCTCGCAAAAGTTCAAATTGACACGGACAAAGGGCTTTTAAGTTATACCATCGAAATAAAAAAAGATACCGCACAAACAAATGACAACTTTATCAAACTGGATGTTCCGAGGTTAGGCACGAATGATTGAGAATGTTTTAACAGGCTTTGTAAAAACATTTCCGGAAATAAATACCGCTCTCGGCGCGGGATTTCTTATTATGGTGAGAATTTTCGGGCTTATGAGATTTGCCCCCGGCCTCAACAGAAAAGAAGTTCCTACCCTTGCCAAAATGACATTTGCAATAACTTTTACGATAATGCTCGTCGGAATGCTTAAACCTCAAGCACCGCCAGCGGATGCATCTTTAATTTATTTGATTATCATAAACTATATCTGCGGATGCTTAATCGGATATATCGCATACTGCATTTTGGTTGCCGTAGATGCAGGCGGGGATATGATTAACACCCAAATGGGTATGTCCTCGGCAATGGTACTCGACCCGACTTCATCTACTCAGGTTTCCATTATGGGTAAGTTTTTGGGTTTAATGGGACTTTTGATTTTCATCAATATCGGCGGACTTTATTGGATTTTGAATGCTTTTATCAGAAGTTTTGAAATATTTCCCGTATATGCAACGTCTTTGCCGTTAGAGCAACTTATCAACAAAGAATACCTTGTAACAATCACATCAAACATTTTATATGTCGGGCTGCAATTTGCATCTCCGATTTTGATTGCAACCTTGGGACAAGATATTATCCTCGGTATTATTTCAAAAACCGCACCGCAAATTAACGTTTTCCAATTGAGCTTCTTGTTCAAACCTGTTATGGGCGCTGCACTTTTGACGTTTATTATGCCTCTTTTATTTAACGTCGTAAACGAATATTTCTTGTCATTTGCAAATATTTTTTAGTTTTCAGTATAAAAATAAAACAAAATTGAACGCAAATTGTGAAAAATTTGCGTAAGTTTAGAGAATTTTCGACAAAAAAAATACCGCCTTTATCGGCGGCATTTTTTATCCTCTGAAATAATCACAAATGCGTCTGTCTTCTTTTTTGACAAAGTATTTTTTCATATTCAGGAGAAAATCAAAAGGCTTTTTCTTTGCGTTATCTTCGAGAACAGCTTTTTCAATCATAATGCGATTGTACACAATATTTGCTTCGGTTGACTCATCCAATCTCGATTTTAAATTTTCCAATTTAACTTTGCAAAGATTAACTGCGTTTTTTGTTCTTTCTACCATTTCTCTGTTCATTCCGTTTTCCTGACTATGCTGTCTCTCGTGTTTGTACTTTAATAATAACAAATGTTTGAATAATTTTGTCAACCAAATAGATTATAATGGACTAATATACTTTAAACGACCTATCAACAAATTGCAGAATAAACAAATAAAAGAGCATTATAACTTGTAAGAAAATTCTAAAAACGATATAATTAAAATCAGTCAAAACTCAGGAAGAACTATGGATAAGCAAAAAATTTTAATCATCAGACGAAGCGCCTTGGGCGATACAATTCACACACTACCGCTTGCAAAAAGCCTCAGAGAAAAATATCCCGATGCGCAAATCGACTGGATTGTAGAAGATAAAGCAGAAAAATTCATAACAAACAATCCTTTATTAGATAAAGTTTATGTTATTCACAAAAAAACGGGCGGATTTAAAGAATTTAAAGCCCTTATAAAGCAAATCAGAGCCGAAAAATATGATATCGCAATAGATACTCAACAACTTTTAAAAAGCGGGGTTATCTTAGGTTTATCGGGCGCAAAAAGGAAAATCGCACTCTCGGACGGAAGAGAGTTTTCGGGCATTTTTGCAAACGAAATTATAAAAACCGACCGAAAGCAATTTGACGTAAATTATCACGTTGTGAAAAGAAATCTCGAAATTGCAAAATATTTAGGCGCAGACGGAGAAAAAATCTCCTTTACTCTGCCCGAAACAAGCGAAAACGATAAAGCAAAAGCAAAAGAACTTTTGCAAAACATCAACCCGAATTTAAAAACCGTCATTATTTCTCCCGAAACCACATGGGAAAACAAACATTGGACGGCAGAAGGCTGGCGCGAAGTCATCACGGAACTTCAAGGCAAAGTCAATCTTGTTTATACGGGAACAACAAATGATAAAGGGCTTGGCGAAAAAATTCTGAACGGTTTTGAAAACGTTATTAATCTTCGCGGAAAAACAAGTCTTTTTGAACTTGAAGAAGTTTTTAAACTGGCGGACTTGGTTATCTCCGTTGACTCGGGAAGCGCGCATGTTGCTTGGGCAACGGGAAAACCCGCAATTGTAACCTTATTTTTCTCAACTTCGGCAAACAGAACGGCACCTTTTGGAGAAAAATACTTCTCAATTCAAGCGGAAACTGACTGTTCACCCTGTATGAAAAGAAAATGCAGATTGCAAGAAAAGAACAAATGTATTTTGACAATAAATTCGCAAAATATCGTAAAAATTGTGAAAAAGGTATTACAATTTGAATAATAAAGTAGTATAATGATGAACAGTTAATTTGAGGGTTGCAACTATTTTTTCTAAATTTAAAGGATTTTTTGATAAACTTCAACAAGTTGACAGTACAATCGCATCAGCAAATGCGATGGATGTGTACCGCCGAAATTTGGAATTGGAACGAGAAATCAAAGAAAAAACAGAAGCCTTAAACAAGGCAAACAACACAATGTTGACAATGAGCAACATCTGGGAAATGATGAACTCCTCAGAACCCTTAACAAGCGTTCTTGACGCGATTGTTAACTCTCTTCAAAACCAAATGGGTTATAACCAAACAATTGTTGCGTCGGAAGAAACCGACAAAAACGGCTCTTATTTCTTGGTAAAAGCCCACGCGGAAAATCCGATTTTCAGAAAATTTAAAGAAGACCAATCAAACTCGGTAAAATTAAAAGAATACAGAATCCCTCACAATGAAGATTCTTTGCTTGTTAAAGCATTAACCGAAAAACAAATACAAATCACAAACTCCGTAAAAGATGTTATTTACGGACTTTTAAAAAACCTTGACCACGAATACGTTCAAGAAGTTGTCAGAACAACAAAGAGCCAATCAATAATTGTTGTTCCGATTTACAGAAAGCAAAACGAAAGAGCATTGGAGGACAAGGTTTTCGGATGTTTGTTGGTATTTTCTGAACGCTCGGAAGCAGCAGATAACGAAATCAACTTCCTGACACTTTTTGCCAACCAAATCGAACTTGCAATTACAATCGCGGACTTGTTTGAAGAAATCCGAAAACAAGCGGTAACAGACCCGCTCACAGGTTTGTACAACAGACGTTATTTTGAAGAAAATATTAATCGTGAAGCAGAACGTGCATTGCGTTTAAATCAGCCGTTCTCGCTTGTTTCGCTTGACCTTGACCACTTAAAAACCATTAACGACACGTACGGACACCAATACGGAGATGTGGCAATCAAGGCTATTTCAGACGTATTGAAGAGCAGGGCTCGTTCGATTGATATTCCTGCAAGAATTGGCGGTGAAGAATTTAACGTTCTTTTGCCGGGGGTTGATTCTTACGGCGCAATGATGGCGGCAGAGCGTATCAGAGCAGCGATTGAGGCAACTCCGCTTGAAAAAATCGGTCACGTTACAGCAAGTATCGGCGTCGCAACGTTTTTGGAACACAGTAAAAACGTCTTTGACCTGACAGAACTTGCCGACCAAGCAATGTACAGAGCGAAAATCAACGGACGTAACCAAGTTCAAATGACTCAAAAACAAATCGAGTCAAACTGGCAAAAAGTTGCCGTCAACGCATTTTTGGACATTGTTTCAAAACAAAGAGTCCAAATACCGACAGAAATCGCGGGGGATATTACCGCTCGTTTGAGTTCGGTTTCGTCGGCAGCATCGGAAAAGAATGCGAAAGAAGTTATTTACTCGGTTGTAGATATTCTTACACAGTCTTACAATTCTACATACCAATCAGGTTTTACAAAGTCGAAATTACTCCTTGCCGTAAAACTTGCAAAAAAAATGGATATGTCAAAAGAAGATATCGACAAATTGAAAATTGCGGTACTTTTGTATGACATCGGAAACATTATGCTTCCCGAAAACATTTTCCACAAAGAAGATACTCTTACGGAAGATGAAAAGAACCTCATCCGCTCACACCCTGTTATTGCAGCAAGAGACATTCTCAAGCCGATAAGCAGCATTCAGGATATCATCCCGATTATCGAAAGACACCACGAAAACTGGGACGGTTCCGGTTACCCCGGAAAAGTTTCGGGCAAAGATATTCCGCTGAGTTCGCAAATCATTCTTTTGATAGATGCATACTATGCGTTGACACAAGACAGACCTTACCGCAGAGCGTATGACGTCGACAAGGCAATCGAAATCATCAAACAAGGTCAAGGAACAAAATGGAACCCCGAACTTGTAGATGCGTTTATTCCTTTGGTAAAACACGATGACACCGAATAACCAACATCTTATAACGGCGTTATATCAATGGATTACAACAAAAAAAGATAAGCCGATATTAAAAGATACATCAAAAGTTTACAGCATAAAATACGACGCGATGGTTGAAAGTTCCATAACAGAACCGCTTTCTTTCACGGTTTTTGAACTGTCTGACAAAGGTGAACTTTTAATCGACGACACCGCCAGATTAATCGCCAGCGAAGCAGCGTTTTTTCTCTTTGTAAACCCCAAAACGGGTTGGATTTTCGCAATCAAAAATACAACGGAAAACCAGAAAAAACTTATACAAAAACAACCTATTCAAAATTTTAAAATAAAAATTGTTCAATAAAAAAAAGACTACCGATTTCTCGATAGTCTTTTCTTCAAAAGTTTTTAAACTATTGACCGTATACTCTTGTAGTTACTTTCTTGTAGCCAAGAATATTTTTTGTTTGTTGGTCAGCGTATGACAAAGCATTGATTTTGCCGTTTGCCATTGCTTTTTTAATACTGCAATTGCCCAATGCAACAACACCGAAGTATTGAGTGCAAGTAGCAACACCTGTTTTTGCAGGAGCAACTGCACTTGAACCTAACAATTGGTGAGTTGTATCTTGATAAATAAAGCCAATCGGTTCTGAAGCCATTGCAGGCATTGATAACAATGCTAATACGCCCATAGCAGTAAATAATTTTTTCATTTTTTTCTCCTTTCGAAATCCAAATTAAAGTCTAAATACATGCTCAAAAAAGATTGTATCAAACTTTTTGAAATTTGACCAAAATGATATATTTTTTCACAAAAAACATATTTCTTAACATTTCAAGAAAAATATAAGCGACGATTTAAACTAATCCGTAGTAAAATCACGGAGCATAACGTCGTCTGCAGAGTCTTCTTTCATTGCCGTTTCAAGAAGAATGTAAGTCATATAAGCACCCAACGCAACCGCCTTCGGGTCGAGTTCGGTATTGTTTGCAGCCTCAATAATAGCAGAGTTAATCTCCGGATTTTCCTCTTTGATGTAATGAATCATTTTCTTACGCCAAGCGTGAACATCTTGGAAAATTTCGGCAAAAATAAGAGATGATTGTTCTTCTGTGATTATCGGCAGCACTTTTCTATTCCTAAAAATTGATTAAAGCTGCGGAAAATACAAGATTTTCCGCAGCAAAACATTTGTTATTTTTCAGTTTCGTCTTCATCGGGAACGCCATCTGTTCTGATTGATGCGTTCTTAGCAGCTTTGATATATTTGCTCTTATGTTTTTCAACTTGTCTGAGCAATTTGTCAGCGAGCAAATCAATTGCGGCATACATAGATTCTGCCGTTTCTTCAAGTTTAATCGAGCCTGTTGTCATTTTGCAAATAACTTCTGCTGTGTGGCTTTCGCTAACGGAAGGATTTTTAATAACACTCAAGACTACTTCAATGTTTTGAATTTGGTCATAGTGTCCTAAGACTTTTCCGATTTTTTCTTTTGTGTACGCCTTAATGGCATCTGTGATTTCAATGTTACGTCCGTTTACGATAATTCCCATAAACTTTTAGCCTCCTACATAATAACTTTTAGATTATAGAACATATTTGATGATAAGGAAAGTCTTTAATAATAATTTAAAGACAAAACTTTACTTTTCATTTAATTATATAAATTCGGAAAAACTCTCAATTTGCCGTCATCCGTTCTCCATTTGAGCCATCCTGTTTTATACACGTTTCCCGAATCCACAACCGTAACGAGCATCCAGTTTCCGCGGATAAATCTCAGTTGGATATATTCGGGATAAGAATACCTGTCAACGATTTTGGAATTTTCATCGTCTTGCGAATAGAGCCTTTTCACCTTTATATCTCTCATTTGGAAAAGTCCGTTTTTCTTTCCGTATTTATAGAAAAATTCTTTCCAAGTCATAAAAGACGATTTGTCGGTATATTGAACCCAGCCCGTAAGATTTGTTGTTTGGTTATAAATATGAATCCAATTATCCTCGGGATAATCAACAACCGTCGCAAAAAACAGATGTTGAGAGGGAATTGACACGATATACGGCATAATTAAACTTTTAGAATTTGTGCTGACTATCGCGGAATTTTTCTGTGTCGGCAAAGTACATTTGCGCAAAACTTTTGATTTAACATTCGGTTCACTATATACGGAAAAGTCGTTTTCAATTTTGAAAACGCCAATTCCGTAATATTTTATACTTGTAGTTGTTGCAGGAACGGTATCAGCAAAAACGCACAATGCGCTAAGTATAAATACCGCCAAAAACAATAACGTTTTTTTCAATAACTTATTCCTTATTGCCGATAGAGGGAACTTGCTTCTTTGCTTTGATTTCGTCAAGAACCGCATCCTTGAACTCATCAACGCCCATAGTTCCGACAGCGCCTTTTGCTCTTACTCTTACGGCAACTTGTTTTGCTTCGATTTCTTTATCACCGACGACTACAACATAAGGAATTTTCTTATCTTGCAATGCTTCTCTGATTTTGTAATTCATACTTTCAGAGCGGTCATCGAGCTGAACTCTGATACCTTCTGCGAACAATTTATCGTAAACTTCTTTAGCGTAATCGTTATGACGTTCTGCAATCGGAACAACGCAAACTTGAGTCGGAGCGAGCCAAGTCGGGAACGCGCCTGCGTAATGTTCGATAAGAATACCGTGGAATCTTTCCATTGAACCGAAAATAACTCTGTGAAGCATTACAGGTGTTTTCATTTGACCGTCTTTGTCCTGATATTTGATATCAAATCTTTCGGGCAAGTTGAAGTCTAACTGAATTGTTGCACATTGCCATGTTCTGCCGATTGCATCCTTAACCTTAAAGTCGATTTTCGGACCGTAGAATGCACCGTCACCTTCGTTGATGTCGTACTTCATGCCACGTTTATCCATTGCTTCTTTCAAGCCCTTTTCAGCCAATTCCCAATTTTCAAGTTTACCGACATAACTTTCGGGTCTTGTTGAAAGTTCGACTTCAAAGCCCATGCCGAAGATTTTCATTGTATCTGCGACAAAGTCGATAATAGCATTGATTTCATCAACCAATTGTTCGGGTGTACAGAAAATGTGCGCATCGTCTTGCGTAAAGCCTTGTACACGAGTCAAACCTGACAAAGCGCCCGATTTTTCACGACGGTAAACAGTACCGAGTTCTGCCATTCTCAACGGCAATGAACGGTATGAATGTCTTTGTGATTGATAAATCAAGATGTGGAACGGACAGTTCATCGGTTTTACGATATATTGATCATCATCTTCGTTATCTTTTTGAATGAAGAACATATTGTCTTTGTAGTGGTCAATGTGACCTGAAATTTCCCACAATTTCGATTTTGCGATTTGCGGAGTTTGAACGATTACATAACCTCTTTTTCTGTGTTCCGTTCTCCAGTAATTTTCGATTTCTTCACGAACCGTGTAAAGATTAGGGTGCCAAAGAACCAAACCGCCGCCGATTTCTTCTCTTACAGAGAACAAATCGAGTTGAGTTCCGAGTTTTCTGTGGTCACGCTTTTGTGCTTCTTCAAGCATTGTTAAGTATTCTGCGAGGTCTTCTTTGTTCCAAAATGCAGTCGCGTAAATACGTTGAAGCATTTTGTTCTTTTCGCTGCCTCTCCAATAAGCACCTGCAACCTTCATCAATTTAATTGCATTGCCTTTAATATAACTTGTATTCGGAACGTGAGGACCTGCGCAAAGGTCGTTGAAAAGAACGTTTCCGTCTTTATCTTTTGTCAAATATAAAGTCGGATTGTCGTTTCTGTGTTCTTCAAGAAGTTCTGCCTTATAAATTTCACCTTCGTTTTTAAATTCGTCAATTTGTTTTTGAACATCAGGAATTTCATATTTTTCAAAAACTAAATTTTGTTTAAGAATGGATTTCATTTCATTTTCGATTTTTAACAAATCATCTTCCGTAAAAGAATGCTCCGTATCAAAATCGTAGTAGAAACCATTGTCAACAGCGGGTCCGATAGCAAGTTTTGTTCCGGGGAATAACTTTTGTACCGCTTGAGCCATAATGTGAGACGCAGAGTGTCTTAATATATGCAAATTTTCTTGATTTTTTTCCATCTTATGTTCCTCAAAAATATATCATTATCTCGTATTGTTATATCACTCAAATAAAATAAATTCAATTATTTCCATAACTTTTAACACAAAGCATGCCCGCAAAAAATAAAAGCATGGCTAAAATAAAAAAAATTTTTCGACATGCCAATGCCGAAAATAAAAATCATAATAAAAAATTAAGGCACTAAAAAAGCCCCGAAGGGCTTTTCTAAATTCTTATTAACCGAATGTTTTGAAAGATTTTTCAACGTTTTTGTCGATAACTTTTTTAACTGAATCGATTTCTGTTTGAATTGCTGTGTGTGAAGTTTGAAGTCTTTGCAATTCAAGTTCGAGTTGTTTATCTTTCATTTCGTAGAAGTCTGATTTTTGTTCATATTCAGCAGTAACTGCCGCATCATCTGAAGTATCAAGAGTATCTGCAATCAAGCCAACACCCGAGTAGTGAACTTTTTCCATTTGATAGTTACCGAATTCATCAACAACTGTGTCGCTTAATCTTTCAAGAGTCCAGTTACCGCTTCTGAGTTGTGATTCGAGGTATTCTGAATTTCTGCATCTGTCATCGTAAATACAAGGTTGGTTTTCGATTTCTTCAGCTTCTTTCATTGCTGCTTGGTAGTTTTTAAGTGCTTCAGAAACTTTTTCTTCATCACCGATTTCACCCAATTTTGTTTCTGACAAGAAACTGTAACCCATGTTCTTCCAGTATTGGTTGAGCTCTTGTGATGACATACCTTTGATGCTTGCTTGCAATGTTTCGGAAGAAACTGCTTCACCTTTTCTGTTGAGAACAGTGTCTGTGTTTCCGATAAGAGTCATATAGTTGTCACCTGTCAAAGGAACGTTTACTTGAGTACCGTTTTCACCGTCAACGGGAACAACGAATGATTTAACTGCTTGTGCTGCTTCTAAATCTGTTCTTGCTTTTTCTCTGATTGCGTTTGCTGTTTTGTCGTTAGGACGAACGGGAGTTCCGTTTGCATCAATCAAAGTGTAGCCTAATCCGTTAGGATATTCTGCTGTAATAGTGTCATAAGTAAGTTTAACAGATTGAGTAGTTGTGCCGTCTCCGGTAGGAGTCATGAACAACAATTGTCTGTTGTTAATGCCGTTAGAATATTTCGTAGAAATTTCTTGCATTTTTTCAGCAATAGCAGATCTTTGTTGGTTGATTTGTTGAGCTTCGTATTCGTTGTCACTTCTACGAGCTGTTAATTGTAAATATCTGGCTTGTGATGCTGAGAGACCCATTGTTTTACTTACCTTACTTACCTTACACATGTATTATCGGCGCAAAACCATGTATCTTTAACTATTTGAGGGGTTTTGTTACAAAATGTTAAGAAAAAATTTTTGAAAATTTAATAATAAAAAAGGAAAACCGAATTAGTTTTCCTTTTTGAATTTTTCTATAAATCTTTGAATACCGTTTAAATTTTGAGTAATTTTATTGTTAATAAAATCGGTTTTTTCTCGAATAATTCTTTGTTTTTCATCATTATCCGCAAAATTTACCGCTTGTTTTAAAACGGCGAGTGCATTTTTGTAATCGCCTTTGTCGCACAAACAATCGCAATAATCGAAAGCGATACTGATGTTTGACGGATTTAATCTTCTTGCCATTGAATAATCGGCAATTGCTTCCGAGAGTTCATCCATTTTGTGCAAACATTTAGCGGATTGATATTTTAAATATGCAGAAGTTACGTCATATTGAGCGGCTTCTTTGTAATACTTATGCGCTTCTTTATATTGATGATTTCTGTAATAAATATCCGCAATGAAAGAATAATACTCGTTGTTGTCAGGCTCAAGCGTAATTGCTTGTTTTGCAAATTCAATCGCTTGGTCATACAATTTGTTGGAAAGATAAATTTTTGCTTTCATTATGTATGCCGACGGAGTGTTAATATCGTATTTCAAAGTTATTTCGATATTTTCCAATGCTTCAGAGAAACGTTTTTGTTTTACATAAATTTCTGTTAATTTTATGTAAGCAAAAATATACTTGTCATTCTTTTCAAGAATTTCGCGGCAACGTTTTTCAGCCTCTTCATATCTTTTTGCTTCAATATTAAACGTAACTGCTTCACTCAAATATTCCAAAGAATCGGGGTTGCATTTTATAGCCAAATCAATTGTCTCAATTGCTTTTTCCCACCAACCGAGTTTCTTGAACACTTGAGTTCTGATATAAAGAGCATAATCGTTGTGAGGTTCGTGGCGGAGAACTGTCTTCAAAATTTGTTCTGCCGTGACGACATCGTTTTCATCTGTTGCTATTTGCGCTTTTAAAACCAAAGCGTTGATGTTTTCGGGGTTAACCGACAAAATATTTTTAATTTTTTCTTTTGCTTTAGAAACCTGACCTGATTGATAATAAACCAATGCCAATGTATAAGCATAGAAAAGATTGTTCGGGCTGAGTTTTACAGCATTTGAATAATTTTCCTCTGCTTCTTTCAAGAAACCGTTCAAAGAATATGCGGTTGCCAAAGAGAAGTAATACAAAGGATTTTTCGGGTTTAACTTACATGCCTTGCTGTAATTGTTGATTGCTTCGTTAATATTGTCTTGAGCAATACAAATTTCACCCAAAAGATAGAATGTTTTGTGATTTGTTTTGGCAACAGGACTCATCAAAATTGTTTTTGCGGCTTCTTTATATTTACCTTCTTCATACAAAAGGTTTGCGCAACTGTAAACGATATCATAATCATTTCTGTCGTATTCCAATGATTTTTGATAAAGTTCTCTTGCTTTAATATTGTCGCCGAGCGCTAAATAAGAAGCGCCTGCAAAATAGTGAATACGTGCATTTGAAGAATTTGCAACGATAGGTTTTTTGTAAAATTCAATGACCCCTTCAAAGTCGCTTTCCAAATACAAAAGATTTAAAAATTCCGCAACGTATCCGAAGTTCAAATCCTTTTCGCAAACTGCTCGAACCAAAGGTAAAGCCTTTGTAATTAAGCCTGCGCCTTTATAAACTCTTGCCAACTTAAATTTAACCGAAATATTATCAGGGTCATACAAAAGAGCCTGTTCGTAATAGCGAATAGCCTTGTCGGGATTGCTCAATTCGACATAAAGACCTGCAATTTCAGCAAGAACTTCCGCGTTTTCGGGTTCAATTTCCAACGCTTTTAAAAGGTGGTCGATAGCCTGTTTAAAGTTACCGGCAGCCTTATATTCAAATGCTCGTTTTATAAGTTGTGCAGAATTATTTTCACTCATATTTCATATTATAAATATGAACTTAAATTTAGTAAAGACATTACTTCAAACTCGTGCAAATAGAGTATAATATTTTTATGGGTAAAAAATTCAAAATACACTCTCCATACTCACTTTCCCCGACGCAAGAAAAAGCCGTAGACGCTTTAACGTCGGGCTTAAACGAGGGCATGGATGCGCAAACACTTCTCGGAATTACAGGCTCCGGAAAAACTTTTACGGTTGCAAACGTAATTGAAAGAATGCAAAAACAAACCTTGGTAATTGCGCACAACAAGACCCTTGCAGGTCAGTTGTATAACGAATTTAAAGAACTTTTTCCCGAAAATGCAGTCGAATATTTTATAAGTTATTACGATTATTATCAACCTGAAGCCTACATTCCGAGAACAGATACATATATCGAAAAAACTGCATCAATCAACGACGAAATTGACAGACTTCGTCATAACACGACAAGAAGTCTTTACGAAAGAAACGACGTTATTGTAGTTGCATCCGTAAGTTGCATATACGGTTTAGGCTTGCCCGAAGCGTATTTCAAAGGTTCTGTCACCATAAACGTAGGCGATTGCGTTGACAGAGATGATTTCTTGCACTATCTTGCAGATGTAAGATACACCCGAAACGACCTTGAATTAAAGCGTTCAACCTTTAGAGCGAAAGGTGACGTCGTCGAGATAATGCCGTCTTACGAAACGGATATTATAAGAATTTGTTTTTGGGGCGATGAAATCGAACAAATTTTAAGAATTAACCAAACTACGGGCGAAATTGTCGAAATGCCCGACAAAGCCGTTATTTTTCCCGCCGTTCACTATCTTTCGGATGATGACAATGTGGACGAAACCATTGCAATGATTAGGCAGGAATTGCAATCACAAGTTGCACAATTTGAAAGCGAAGGCAAACTGATTGAAGCCCAAAGAATTTCTCAAAGGGTTAAATTTGATATTGAGATGATAAAAGAAATGGGCTACTGCAACGGAATTGAAAACTATTCAAGAATTATCGAACGCAGAAAAGCAGGAACACCGCCCGCAACGTTATTGGATTACTTCAAAGGCGATTTTTTGACCGTAATTGACGAATCACACGTAACAATTCCTCAATTAAATGCAATGTACAACGGTGACAAATCAAGAAAAGACACCCTTGTCGAATACGGTTTCAGATTACCTTGCGCAAGAGATAACAGACCTTTAAAAGCACAGGAATTTTGGAAACGGGTTAATCAAAAAATCTTTATTTCCGCAACCCCTGCCGAATTTGAAAGAAAAACCTCCGCGCAACTCGTTGAGCAAATCATTCGCCCGACGGGGCTTTTGGACCCTGAAATTTTTGTTCGTCCTACATTAAATCAAATCGACGACATAATAAAAGAAATTTCCGAAACGACAGAAAAGAAAGGTCGCGTTTTAATAACGACTTTGACAAAGAAAACCGCAGAGGCACTATCCGATTATCTGCTAAAAGCAGGGATAAAAGCGCGCTACTTGCACAGCGAAATCACCTCAATCGAAAGAATTGAGATTTTAAGAGATTTAAGACTCGGCGAATTTGACGTCTTGGTCGGTGTAAACCTTTTGAGAGAGGGGCTTGATATCCCCGAAGTTTCTTTGGTTATAATAACCGACGCGGATAAAGAAGGCTTTTTGCGCTCTGAAACAAGCCTTATCCAAACAATCGGTCGTGCGGCAAGAAACGCCGACTCTCGCGTAATTATGTATGCCGATAAAATTACCGACAGTATGAAATACGCGATTGACGAAACGGCAAGAAGACGAAAAATCCAAATCGAATATAACAAAGAACACAATATTACTCCAAAAACCATCATAAAACCTGTCGAAAACAACCTGCTTTCAATGCTTGCAAGTTTCAGAAACATTGAAGACGTTGTTGCGGAAAGTATGGCACAAGGTAAGGTCGAAACAAAAGACTTGCCGAAACTTATTGCGCAACTTGAAAAAGAAATGAAAAAATCGGCGGGTCTTCTCGATTTTGAAAGAGCCGCCGAAATTCGCGATAAACTTGCTACATTAAGGAATTTAAAACCTTAGAAAAGTTTCTTCTTTTTCTTAACGACTTTCTTTGTAGTTTTCTTTTTCGGTTTTTTAACAACGACATTTCTGTCATCTTCCAAAAGAAGTTTCTTATCCAAAATGTCACCTGCCGATTCTTCGTGAACCAATTGTTTAGAGAACGCAACGTTTTCCATAAAGCAACTTGCGTAGAATTGGAACGCCAACATCAACATTACCGTAAAGAAGAAGAATGCGACCATAAAGAATACAAGCCCCATTCCGAACATCATTTGCGTTAAAAATCCTAACGGGAAAACAACAACCCCGCCGAAAATCGCCAAACTGAGGATTAGGATAAAACTTTTTGTCGTAAAATCCGCGAAACATTTACGGATTTTTGCAATATTATACGCTTGCAAAGGATTTCCGCTGCCTGCAAACAACGAAATTTGCGCCGCCAAAAATCCTAACAAAATCAACTCGATTGCAACTGCTGAAACATAAATTGACGGTTCGGAATATCCGTTTTGGGTCAATTTTTCAAAAATCATAAACCACGCATAGACCATAAACGCAATCATTGGTCCGACAGCAACTATACCGCCCAATCCGTACAAGATAATTTTAAAAGGATTAACAAGCCCCGGGACAATATCGTTTTCTTCATTAATCAAATTCGCTGCCGAAACAAACATAAAGCCCAGATACAACACCGCCATAATCAATGTTGTTATAACCCAAATATCACCCCATCCGGCGAACGGAACAGTAACAACCCTGAAAAGCGGATAAGCCAATAAAGAAGAGACGATAATCAGTTTTATTGCTGCATTTTTTGAGCCGAAAACGGTTCTGACCACGTCTATTAAAGATGCCATAAACTTCTCCCTTTTCCTCAAATACTACTCAAAATATTATACCCTATATTGATGATTTTGTGAATAAGCAACATTGTTGAATGTTAAAAAATGAGTTATTATTATATAGTGAAGGATGAGATTTTTGAGATTAATTAACAAACAAATAGCGATAATTCTTCTTGGAATGTTGTTTATGAACTTAACAACCTCATTCAATGCTGCATTAGCAGACCAATTCACAAGTCCCGAAATCGAAAAAGTTACATATATGGAAGATGCAGATGAGCAAGAATCCGTTGACGAAGAACTTTTCGGCGAAGAAAGCGAATATGAAGAATATGACGTCTATACGGAAGAACCCGATGACGAAGATACAACAGAAATGATTGTTCTTGCTCCCGATGAGCAACAATTAAAAAAGAGCAACACAGTATTGCAGGCGACTATCGAAAAAAGTTACTCCTTCAGAGCGGTTGAAGCCTTCAACACAATTTGGGATAATTCCGCAAACTTCAGAACAACATTCAGAACAACGCCATCTATGATGCAAACTGCCCCATCTATTATCCACGCAGCGCATTACAGATTTAAAACCGACGAAAACACCTCTGTGTATTGGGGTCACGCCGCATTATCTTCTCACGACGATATTTCTGTCGGTTTTGTCGGAAAGCTCGAAAGCAGTTACGATACAGGGTTAAAAATTGAATCAAAAATCGGAGGATTGAATGTAGCTACCGCTATATACGATTCGTTAGAAACAAACAATCCCGCAGGCGGTGTTGTTGTTTCCTCAAACGAATTAAAAATAAAAGGAGTCAAAGGCTCGTTTAAACTCGGCGGCGGATTTTACTCCAACGAATGCGGAGACGAAAGCGCTTCCGCAAACTCGACAGGTCTTTTTGCAAGATACAAAAACGGACGTTTCAGCCTCGGCGCGCAACTCGGCAAAACCCAATACGCAAGCAGCCGCGGAAGTTACGGTACAAGCATATATTTATACCCCGAATACAGACTCACAAATGCCTGGACGCTTAAAACGAAACTTGCAAATCACATTGACCAAAATTATATGCAAGAGCAAATCGGCTTAACCTATAAACCGACCAAAAACAACCCGAACGAATTTTCTGTAAGCGTCAACGCAAGCCTTTACAACGGCGAGGGAACGACGACAAAACAAAGAGTTCAGTTAAGTACGGAATTTAAGTTATAAAAAAAGACCGAGTTTTAAATTCGGTCTTTTTATTTGAAAAATTTTATTATGCCTGAGTATTCATTCCGCCTGCGCCTTTTGCGGCAAGTTTTTTGAGGATTTCTTCCTGATTTTCTCCTCCGACACCGTTAACGGCATCCATAACAGGTGTTACGATTTTGTCGGCAGTTTCAACCGCACCCGATGCAGCGCCGTTTGTAACCTTGTCCAAAGTACCGACAACCGTGCTGACTTGTCCGTTCGTAACCGTATCAGCCGCTTGGAATACGCTGTTCAGCGCACCGCCTTTACCGTTTTTTTGTTTTTCGGCAAAAATACTATCCTGATTAATTCCCATTTGTTCCGAAACGGTATTGATTGTGTCAGCCGTTTGAACAACTTTTCCTGCAATTTCAACACCTTTTTTTATCATCATCGGATTAATCGGCATAGCATACTCCTTATATTTTTCCACTTACATATATATAAAGTATTTTTTTTAGATGAAAATTCAGAAATATTAAAATTGTCACAAATTGTTACAAAAAAAGAGAGGACTTTGCGCCCTCTCTTTTAAAACCTTGAAACGGTTATTACATAGCACCTTCAACGATTTTAACGAAACTGTCAGCCTTCAATGAAGCACCGCCGACCAATGCGCCGTCGATATCTGATTGAGCCATTTGTTCTTTAATTGTTTCGGGTTTTACGCTGCCTCCGTAAAGAATTCTGATTGCATCTGCTGCTTCAGCGCCTGCAACTTCTTTAACTGTGTTTCTAATCATTGCGATAACTCTGTTTGCTTCGGTTGAATCGCAAGTTTTGCCTGTGCCGATAGCCCAAATCGGTTCGTAAGCGATGATTGATTTTGCAACTTCTTCTGAAGTCAAATCTTTCAATGCGTTTTTAATTTGTGAAGCGATGTGAGTATCAGTAACGCCTGATTCTCTTTGTTCCAAAGATTCACCGCAGCAGATGATAGGAATCAAGCCTTCAGCCAAGATTGCTTTTGCTTTTTTGTTAACCATTTCATCTGTTTCTGCGAAGTATTGTCTTCTTTCGCTGTGACCAATGATGATGTATTCGCAACCTGCATCTTTCAACATTTCAACAGATGCTTCACCTGTAAATGCACCGTGGTTTTCAAAGTAGCAGTTTTGAGCAGCGAGTCTTACTTTACCGCAACCGCAGTCTGTAAGTGCTTTGTTTGCAACGTACAATGAAGTAAATACAGGAGCAACGATAACAACAGGAAGTTTTTCCTTATCGTATTCTTTCAATCCTGCCATAACGTCATTTACTAAATCTTTTGCTTCTGCTTGCAATTTGTTCATTTTCCAATTGCCGGCAATAACAGGTCTTCTTGTCATATTTATAATCCTCATATTAAGTACTTTCGGGAAAATCCCACGCAATCAAAATAACTCAAACATCGGATTTTATCAAGTGACAAGAAATTTGTACCGTCGAGATTTATTCGACAAGATTGTTAATTCTGTTGCAGAATGCTTCAGCGGTAAGTTTTTTGCCCGTCAATTCCAACAAGAGTTCGTCATCTTCCTTAGAGCCGCCGAATTTAAACAAGTTTTCGTTTAAGAATTCTGCCGTTTCGGGATTTTGAGTAAGTTTGCCGAACTTATCGGTCAAGGCTTCATAAAGTTGCGCCTTGATTAACGATGCTCTGAAATAGTTTTGGTAATATCCGGGGTGGGAGAGGAAGTGAGGAACGGTTGCCCATTCGTTTGTCGCTTCGTCTTGTTCGCTTCTTCCTTTGTACTTGACGCTCATATCTTTCCAAAGTTGTTTCAAATCCTGATCGGGATTTTTGTACATATTTCTTTCAAAATCAATAATTGTCATGCTTGAGCCGACAAACATGGATTCTTCTTTGCCCAAAGATTTTGCAAATTTTTCGTTAACATCGGCAGGAACCAAATCCTTAGCCAAATCTTCGGTTCTTATCATATCACCCATCATCATAGCGACGGCTTCCGTCATTGTACTTGTCGTATCCTGTTCCATATAAGGAAGTGTTGCATCCGTTTTGACAGTAAATACAGAGTGACCGAGTTCGTGCATCAAAGTATCAACACTTGAAACGTTATCCGTTAAGTTTGCCAAAATTCTCGCATCTTTTCCTGCTTCAATCGGGAAAGAAAATCCGTGAGTATTTTTGTTTTCTCTGGGGAACAAATCCAACACGATAGGAAGTTCGTCAACGTTGTAGCCCATTCCGAGGTATGCTTTTTTAGCAATATCCACAACTTGTTCTTTTGTTTCGATTTTGTCGTTTACAAGTTTTTCGGGATCTTCACCTGCGAGGTATCCGAAATGGTAACTTCTCAAATCTTCGGGAGCAATGCCGAACGCTTTTGATAAATCCGCTTTCACACCGTTCATAACTTTTTGGTTTGATGCTTTGGTATTTTCCGCAACATCTTTCAAAAGTTTGTCGAGTTCTTCGGGTTGAATGTCGTAATCTTGAGCAATTTTGTAGTCAAAATAGTTATCGTAACCTTTTTTCTTTGCAAAATCATTTCTCATTTTAACGAGTTCAACAAGGTCGTCTGCAATTAAATCACCTGAGGCAATTTTAGCATCTGCCGCCTTTTTACGGACTTCCGGGTTTGTTTCTGTTTCCATAATCTTTTGAATTTCGGCTTTTGAAACGGGCTTTCCGTCAATTTGCATTTGGAAAGAGTTTAATTTTTGAGAAATTTCATTCTCTTTTTTGTTCATTGCTTCGAGTTCGTCTTTAAATTCGATACCGTCACCGAAAGCGCTCGTCAAAACTCGCAATTGTTTTTGGAGTTTTTTATCTTCTACACCGCCGTTGTCATTGATTGCTTTTAATTTTTTATAGACTTCTTTGTCATCATAGAATTCATTGACTTTGTCTTGCGCAGCATTCATTTTGTCCATATTTTCAGCGGTACTGTTGATGTAGAAATCCCAGCCTGCTTCTTCCGAACCGGACAAAAGCGGCTGCATTTTTTTAGAAATATCTTCTCTTAATTCAATGAATTTTTGATCGTTTGAGGGTTTTACCGAATGAGAAAAACTTACGCTGTCTGCTGGCATAGGCTTAGTTTTCGGAAAAGTTTCCTCTGCCTTTTTCGCAGGATTAATGTTTATTGCTTGCATAAATTTATTAATTTTCATTGAATTAATTCCTTTCAGACTAATACACAATTTTATGTCTAACTGATTTTACAATAAATTCGACAAAATTTCAAAACCCTTTCGTTTTAGCCCGATTTTTCTTTAATTTATTTCTTATTCGTGTTACACTAAGATTAAATGCTTTCTAAAAAGGAGAATTTTTATGAAAATAGCAGTTACTTACGACAACGAAGGCGGAATTTTTCAACACTTCGGACACACGGAATTTGTCAAAGTGTATAACGTTGAGGATAAAAAGGTTGTATCGACGGAAGTTTTGTCGACGGACGGAAACGGACACAGCGCAATCGCAACATTTTTAAACGATGAAGATGCAAAAGTCTTAATCTGCGGCGGAATAGGACCTTGCGCAATTTCTGCACTTGCGGAATACGGAATTGTCCTTTGCGCAGGAATTTCTGGCAATGCAGATGAAGCCGTTGAAGCATTTTTAAACGGCACTTTAGACTTTCAAACAGGAGCAAACTGCAATCACCACGGAGAAGGTCACAGTTGTGGAAGTTGCCACCACTAGGGATTTTCCTTTTCAAATTGTTCCAAAAGACTTTTTAAAAGGAAAAAATCATTCTTGTCTTTAGCCTCGTTAATAGCCTTCATTCTGGTTGTTGCGAGGCTTTTTTGAGCGGCATCGTTAAATCTGTCGGGATGATAAAGTTTTATCGCCTGACGGTATAACTTTCTAAATTGGTTCGAGAGTTCGGCGGATTTTAAGTGAGCGGATTTTGACGAAAATTTCATAAATTTAGCCCCTTCCGAATCGCCGAGTTTTTCAAAACCCATTTTTTCCAAAACTTTATCCGCGTCAAAACGGCTCATTCTCTCATCGAGGCACTCTTTTATGACGTTTTCACGCTTCTTTTTTATGATTGCGGCACGTTCGTTTTGATATTCCATTTCTTCCAAAATATCAAGTTTTGATAAGTTATTTTCAAGCAAAATTTTGTTAATTTCGCTGACGGTTTTGCAGGCTTGGTAGGCTTCTTGTATAAGGCTTTCCCGCTTATTATGAAACTTATTAAATCTTTCTCGATAATCGCAATCCTCTTGATTTGAAAGAGTTTCATAACCGTAACCCGAAAGTTTTTTATTAACCTCATCGGTCGAATTGTGGTTAATTATCCCCTTTTTAATGACATCTTCTCTTGGCGGTATATATTCTTCTTTTTTCGGATTAAGTTGAATTTCAATACCGCAAAATCTTACGCGGCTGAGGACATCCTCGTAGTCGGTAATTTCCGAACTCGTTAATTTTCGATATTTGTTTTCATAGAGTTTCAAATTAGCCTGAGTTTTGGAAAGCCCTTGTATCAGACAACTTGCGATAATTTTTTGTCTCGGGTTGGAGGACTTTGTGCTGTTTAACATAACATCGTAGCAATCCGCCTCTCCGCCTTCTAACGGCTCGAAATTGTTTTGAGCCAAAATTTCATTGGTGTCAAAGCGAGATTTGCGTTTTTCCAGACAATTTTCGATTATTTCCTGTCTTGTTTGCATAAAGTCTCCGATATTTGTTATTGTAATTTATTTATGAGAATTTGCAAATTTTTAAGACAAAAAAAAAGAGGTCTTTCGACCTCTTCTTTTTTATTTTTTGTGAGATTAGTTTCTGATAACCAAATCTCTTAAAAGTTCAACGTAGATTTCATCGCCGACGTGTTCTTTAACTTGAAGACCGGGGGTGATTAAACCTGCTGCAAGACCGACACCGATACCGACAGGCAAGCCGACTGCAACACCTGTACCGTATTTTCCGCTGCCTGATGCAATTGCGATACCTGAACCTGTACCGACTGCTGCACCACCAACCGTGTAAGCGGCAACTTTACCGAATGTAGCGGCTTTTGAAGGTTTCAAAAGATCGATTGTTTCAGCAGCCATTGCAATTTGTTCTCCGTTCGGAAGAATCAATTGGTTGATAGCGATGCCTACTTTTGCGTTTTTGTTAAACGCTTTTTGAGGAGTCAATTGTGAAACAGTACCGATAAATTGTGAATTTGCAGGAATTAACATTCTGCCTTCTTCTGTAACAATATCTTGAGTGTTGATGAACTTAATCGGAGTTCCTTCAACGTATCTTTTTGATTTGAAGTCTTCAGCAAAACTTACTTTGAGGATGTTGCCTGCGAGAATGATTTTGCGGAAGTTTGTAATTTTAACTTCGTTAGTTTTTGCATCGGGGTGAATATTCAAGTGATCAACCGACATAACAACTTCTTCTGCTACAAATTCTTTCTTAACGCTGTTAAGCGAATTTCTCAATTTTGCAAGGATTACAGCGCATTCTGCTCTGTTGATAAGTTTGTTAGGGAGCAAAGTGTCTGCATCGGGGTGATTTACATAAACACCCATTGTTACGGCTTTTGCATATCTGTCAACAGCCCAAGCGGGGATGTCGTTTTTATCGGTAAACACATCAAGAACTGATGCATCAACGTTATCGAGATCTTCTGTAATGTGGCTGATGATTGATTCAACTTCTGCCTTTGTAATGTTGTTCAAAGGTCTGAAAGTGTTGTCGCCGTAACCGTAGATAAGACCGAGTCTTTGAGATTTCAAAATATCTTGATAAGCCCAAAAATCTTCGGGGACATCGGTAAAGATGTTGTTATCTTCGTTTGTAACTTCTTTGTGTCCGAGTGCTCTCAAAAGAGTTGTATTAAAATCCGCTCTGGTCATTTCTTCATCAGGATTAAAGTGACCGTCAGCCGTGATACCCATAATTCCGCCGTTAATAACGGTCAAAATTTCTTGAGCAGCCCAATGGTCAGCAGTAACGTCAACGAGTTGTTTAGCTGCGTTTGCAGATTGTGACATTGAGAAAGAAAGGAAAAGAGCAATAAAAAGTGCTAATATCTTTTTCATATAAATTCTCCTTAATTTATTCTTCCCGATTATATAGTAAAGCCTTTTCATGTACAAGCATGAATAATAAGGATTTTGACATGTTTTAACAATTAAATAAGATATCTTGAAAAAAATTTTTGAGTAATGTATGATTAACACGCATGGGTTTGTAGCTCAGTTGGTAGAGCAGTTGACTCTTAATCAATTGGTCGAGAGTTCGAGTCTCTCCAAGCCCACCACTTTAAAAGACCTCACTCGAGGTCTTTTTTTGTTGAAATAATACTTGCTCGTATCGCTCACATTGATTCGCTAACGATTCAGGAGAGTCCCTCTAAGCTCATTTTAAAGAAACTACGAAACGGGTCTCTTTTTTATTGTTTAAAAAATTGTAGGTTTGGTCAAGACCCAACGAAATTTTGCAAACTTCTTGTCACCCTGAACTGTCTTGGATTTTGTTTCACAAAAAGTCGCTACTCACTA
>SAMEA104315436__coassemble_723_pt1 | contig 68510 bp, 51 predicted proteins | sample SAMEA104315436__metabat2_low_PE_043 | metagenome-assembled genome bin SAMEA104315436 (sample SAMEA104315436) | gut metagenome | biome: Monkey gut; feature: monkey-associated habitat; material: faeces | place: China | collected 2013
GCCGCGTTAGCTCAGTTGGTAGAGCAAGGGACTGAAAATCCCTGTGTCCTTGGTTCGATTCCGAGACGCGGCACCACTTTAGAAACACCCGTAAGGGTGTTTTTTTGTCTCGAAATCGAACCTTATTCTCCGCAGGAGAATGGTTCTCCCCTCTCGCAAAACAATTCACAGGATTGTTTTGCTCGGCAGAGTGAGACGCGGCATCACTTTAAAAGCCACTCACAGAGTGGCTTTTTTGTTGTTTATAGAGTTTATGCGTTGAGGATAAAATTTGTTTCTGTTGCAATTTTGTTGCAGATTTTCTTCCATTAACCCTATCCTAAATCCATATCTTCAAACTGTTTACCGCAAAAAACATCCTTTTTACTACTTGCGCAAAACATAATGTGTGTTTCTGCCATCGCCGACTTTTTTAGAATTTTTTATCAATCATATTCAGTATATCTTCCACCTCGAATGAAATTGTCATAAAATATTTATCATTTATAATGGCATAAAGAGGAATTTATGGATTTATTAAATTTAGACATTTTCAAAAAAGTTGACCCGATTTACAAGAAGTCTTTCGCAACTTCGTTTATAATTGCCGTCGTTGTTTATTTTACAATGCTCACGAACCTTTTTTGGGGCAGTCACGATTGGATTAACATCCAAAAAAACATAAATTTTCTTGATTATCTCTATATCGGAAGATTTTCCGTAACTTGGTTACAATCCCTTTTCGGATTTAAACTCATACCCTACATAAACTGCCTTTTATTTATCATAATATCAATAATCTCAACGCTTCTCATCGCGCACTATTGGAAACTCGAAAAAAACAGCAGGCTTCTTGTCCTGTTCTCCTCATTTTGGACTCTGTCCATTGCCGCATTAAGCGTTATGTATTACCGATTTATTTCCACAGATTTGGTTTTCGGGCTTTTTAGCATCATTTTATCAATAATTTTAGCCCAACAAGCCAACAACACCTGCAAAATAAAAAAAGTTTTCCTCTTAATCCTATCCTATATTTTCCTGTTTATATTCGGTTTCGGCGCTTACCCCCCGTTAATCAACTCTATATTAGTTTTATTGGGCGGGAAATTTGCTCTCGACTTAAAAAACTCGAATTTCTCAATCGACGGAATTAAAAACTTTTTCTCTGAACACAAATTCTTCTTCGCTATCCTATTTTTGGCTATAATTTCCAATTTCGTATGTATGTACATTTTTAATTCATTAGGTTATCTGAAAACCGATGAATACAACATTTCACTCATCAGTCTCGGCAGCATCGGCACGCAATTTATCGCCTTGATTAAACACAGTTTTGAGGCATTATCCTACCCGTTCCCATACATTAGCAGATACGTCAAAATTCTGGAATTTTCAACAGTCGCAATCGCTGTACTATACTACATTTTCAGCATTTTCAAAAACAGCGGTTTGAATTTAGCAAAAAAATTCGTCTGCTCTTTCGCAACCATATTTTTATTCTACGGAATACTCCTGTCAAGTTTGTTTTCCTACTTTGTATCAGACGGAATAACAAACCTTGAATTGCGAATCGATCATTTCGGATACGAATTGTTTTACCTGCTCTGCATTGCCATAATTCTGCAAATCAAAGAATCAAAAGCGATTAAAAACATTGCGGTCATTATCGTATTTTTAATAATTTGGAATTTTGCAACAAACAATATGTGTGCTCAAAAAAACCTGTTGTTATCCTTTAACTTGGAAAGAGAACTCCAAACCCGACTCTTAAACAGATTAGAAACAAACGACAATTTCTCTTACAACAAAAGATACCTGTTATTTGAAATAGGTCACTACGAGTCATTCAAGAAAAAATTATACAGTTCAAACAAGTACAAACTGGGGAATGACGAACTTTATTTCTTGGACGATATATTTCCGCAATTTATGCCAAATTATCTGCACTTTTTATCACAAAAAAATTTCTTGGATAACGAAATATATCATTGTGTCTTTAACAGTTATGACGAGAATTTTGCACTATACAAAGAATCAGAACGCATTAAAGAATTACACTTTGAAGAAATATACGACTTTTTAATGAACGATGCAAAGGCTTGGCCCGACAAAAATTCCGTTTTCGTAAGCGAAAATTGTATCGTCGTAGTCTTTGACGAAAACAGATTGAATTATTTGAAAGAAAAAATCAAGGATTATAAACCGCAAAAATAGCGCGCTGGGTTGTCGTCGAAGTCGTCGGATTTTTCATCAATAAAATCCGTACAACCCGCATCTAAAAACCGTTTTGAAAAAAGTTACTTTATATTAATAAAATGCCGATTTTTACTTCGCAAAACATCAGATAATTTTTCGCAAAAAAAAACCTGAGATTACTCAGGCTACATAATAATTGATATAGGGGGGGATAATTTTTACAAATATCTCTCGATATTCAAATATCGTTTTAACTCTCTCTTCTCTATTTTTAAAACGTAAATCTTTATCTATTTCGATTGATATTTAATTAATGCTTGATTGTTCGTCGCTACCATTCGCATAGTGCTCCAAAACTCATCAGGCGACATCTCTTTTCTGTCTTCAGCAGGCTTCGGCGCTGCCATAGACTTATACATGTTCGCTAAACGTGTTTCAATATCCATGTTTAAATTCACTACCATATTAAATTATCTCCCTCTACCCTACATATATATAAAGTATATATCGACCCCCTCGATTTCAGTTTTTGAAAAAATCGTTACATTCTTAACATTTATCGGAATTGTTAAGCATTCTTGAATTATTTGTCTTATTCCGTGCTTATGCTAAAATATAGTAAGGGCAATAATATCAGGCAAATAACAGGCTTGATTTTTGCAAAAGAAAATTATTCCGATAGGGGAGGCTGTTTTGGCTCAAAAAGATTTATTTTCAGACGGAAAGATAGTTCCCGTCAATATAAGAGACGAAATGAAACGTTCTTACATCGACTATGCGATGTCCGTAATCGTCGGACGTGCGCTTCCTGATGTTCGTGACGGTTTGAAACCCGTTCACAGACGTATTCTTTTCGCTATGAACGAACTCGGCATGACACCTGACAAACCTTTTAAAAAGTGTGCCAGAATCGTCGGGGAAGTTTTAGGTAAATATCACCCGCACGGTGATACTGCCGTATACGAAGCACTTGTTCGTATGGCGCAAGATTTTTCGACCAGATACTTAATGGTAGACGGTCACGGTAACTTCGGCTCGGTCGACGGTGACGGCGCCGCAGCAATGCGTTATACAGAAGCACGTATGCACAAAATTACACAATCAATGCTCGCCGACATCGACTGCGAAACGGTTGATTTCGACCCGAACTTCGACGGTTCGTTGCAAGAACCTTCCGTTCTTCCTGTCAGATTGCCGATGCTTTTATTAAACGGCGTTAGCGGTATTGCGGTAGGTATGGCTACAAACATACCGCCTCACAACTTATGCGAAATCGTTGACGGTACAATCGCATTAATCGACAATCCGAACATGACCGTTACAGATATGATGCAATACGTCAAGGGACCTGACTTCCCGACCGCTGCAAACATTATCGGTGTGAACGATATCAAGCAGGCTTACGAAACAGGTCGCGGTTCAATCAAAATGTCGGCTGTTTCAACAATCGAAGAAATCCCCGGTAGTGGCGGCAGACAAGGCAGAACGGCTATCGTCGTTACAGAAATTCCTTATCAGGTTAACAAGGCTGCTCTTATCGAAAAAATCGCAGAACTCGTTAGAGACAAGCGTATTGAAGGTATTTCCGACCTCAGAGACGAATCAGACCGTGACGGTATGAGAATCGTTATCGAACTTAAACGTGATGCAAAGCCCGAAGTTGTAAGAAACAACCTCTACAAGCACACGCAATTGACCTTGTCATTCGGTTTCAATATGTTGGCTCTCGCAGGCAAACAACCTCGATTGATGAACTTAATCGACGTATTGAACGAATTTATCGAACACAGAGTTTCTGTCATAACAAGAAGAACAATCTTCTTCTTGAAAAAAGCAAAAATGCGCGCGCACATCTTGAAAGGTTTGTTAATCGCATTGGGCAGTCTTGATGAAGTTATTGAACTCATCAAGAAGTCAAAGACGACTGACGAAGCACGTGTCGGCTTAATGACAAGATTCGGCTTAGACATTGACCAATCCAACGCAATCTTAGAAATGCAATTAAGAAGATTGACAGGTTTGGAACAAGACAAAATCAAGGCTGAATACGAAGATTTGCAAGAAAAAATCAAAGAATACGAAGCAATCCTCGCAGACAGACAAAAAGTCTTGAACATCATCAAGGCAGAACTTCTTGAAGATAAAGAAAAATACGGCGACGACAGAAGAACACAAATTCTTCCCGAAGCCAACGAAATGACAATCGAAGACTTGACTCCGAACGTACCTATGGCTGTATTTATGACAAAACAAGGTTACATCAAGAGAATTTCTCTCGATACCTTTGAACGTCAAAACCGTGCAACCAGAGGCAAGGGCGGAATTAAGACAAAAGAAGATGACGTTGTGGGCGAATTTTTCACCGCAATGATGCACGACAAAGTCTTATTCTTCTCGGATAAAGGTACCGTTTACAGTTTGAACGTATACGATTTCCCTGAAGGCTCAAGACAATCAAAAGGTTTGCCTATCGTGAACATTCTTCCTATCGAACAAGGCGAAAAGATTACCGCAGTTGTTCCCGTTAAGGAATTCTCACACGATACAAACTTGATTATGTTGACAAAGAAAGGTTACATCAAGCGTATTGAACTTGATAACTTTGCTAACATCAGAAGAAACGGCATTATCGCTATCGGACTTGAAGAAGGCGACACTCTGAACTGGGTCAACGTAGCAAAGAATAACGATGAAATCTTAATCGGTACAAGTTGCGGTATGGCTATCAGATTTGGAGTTTCCGAACTCAGACCGCTCGGCAGAAGCGCAAGAGGTGTAAACTCAATGAAGTTGCGCCAAGGCGATATGATTATCGGCTCTGACATAGTTCCTGCTGACTACGATGCAGACTTGCTCGTTGTAACGTCCGACGGTTTCGGAAAACGTTCAAAACTTTCCGAATTCAGAGCGCAAAACAGAGGCGGTATCGGTCTTATTGCAACTAAATTCAAAACCGCACAATCAAGACTTGTGGCTTTGACAATCGTTAGCGAAAAAGACGACATCATGGTTGTTACCGCAAACGGCGTTGTTACGAGAATTAACGCAGGTGATATCTCTCGTCAGGGCAGACCCGCAACAGGCGTCAAAATCCAAAATCTCCAAGACAATGACAGCGTTATTACGGTCAACAAGATTGTCGGACAAGGTGACGATATTGATAAAGCAATCGAAGAAGCAGTCGACAAAGCAGTTGAACAAACAAAACTCATTGATGTTGCAGAAGAAGAAAAAACAGAAGAATAAAAATTCTTCAACTAATAACAAAAAGGACGGTGTCAAAGCCGTCCTTTTTATTTTGAGAACTTGTAATTACCGAAAGCAATTACAAATTCGTACTTTTGTTCTTGCTGCCGCTGATATTCGGAATAAATGTTTTAACGTTTCCGTCAGCCTTAAAGTCTTTCGGCTCAAACGTCATATTAATTCTGTCGGCTTCAATCGAACGACCCTCTTGTTCAATTTTTGAACGACCGAGGAATACTACCTTATTCAAATTATTGTTTGCATCAGGGTAAACAGTTGCTTTGGGTCCTGTTGCCACAATATCTTTGTAGTGAATTTTTGCGTGACCGCTTGCGGTAATTACGTTTGATTTTTGGTCAACTTGTTGAAAATCCGACCAAACTTTTATTTGAGTTTTTTCTTCGTTAATATCGGAGAAAACGTTGCCTGTTGCTGTCGTAACTTCTGTTTTTGCCAAGTGGACAAACTTATTCGCCTTGATTGTAGATTTATTTTTCTTGATATAAGCATTACCTTGCAAAATCATTTTTTCAAGATCATTTTGCTTATCTAAATTAACCTGCGCATAATCCGCAAAGGCTTGAGTGTCTTTATAATAAATAATAACGCTGCCTTTTGCCTTCATAACATTTGATTTATTGTCGTATTCCTGTTTGTCTGCCGTGACAATAATCGTCGGTTCTTGACCGTTCAAAACAGTCGATTGAGTTCTGCCGTCCGCTTTGAAAACTTTATCGAGCAAAGAAACTTCTAAAATTTTCGCCTTAACTTCGTGTTTTTTCTTCTCATTTACCTGATAAGAATATGCGTTGTCGAGGAAACGAACTTTTTCTGCTCGGTTGTTCTTAGGGTCAAGGATAACATGCGCTCTCGGACTCATAACGTTCACATCATCGTATTTGACCTTTACGTTACCTTCCAAGTCTATTCTGTGATTTGCATCGTTAAAATGTTGAGTTTGAGACTCAACGGTCAAATCTGCCGCATAAGCAATGCCCGCAACAGAAAGTGCTATTACAGATGAAATCAAAAGCTTCTTCATAACTTAATCTTCCCTTTATCATAAATTTCGGTTTTAGTTCTGCCAATTACCTGCAAATCGGTAAAGTCAGCACTCAAAACGGCTTTTTCCGCATAAACAACGACTTGTTTGTTGAGTTCAAGTCTGACGTTTTCTTCCGCAATAACGTCCGAATCTTTTCCTGCCCAAGACATTCTGCCGGCAGACACATTCGAGCCGTCTTTATAAACAATCAATGTTCTTTCGTACAAAATAATCTCTTTCTTTTCCTGATTATATGTACCTTTTGAAGATTCAAAACTTGCAACGACTTTGCCGTCTTTATAAAAATTTCCGACGATATCATTCAAAACTGCAACCTGATTATCGCTATCGTAGAAACCGCTTTCTGCAAACAATTCCCAAGATTTTGCGCCATCTTTGGTTTCAGTAACAAGCAAATTCTGAATAGTTACTTCTTGTTTTCCCAAAGACTCATCAGCCAATCGTTTTTTGAAATTATTGGTAATCAAGCCTGCGGAAATAAAAGCCCACAAGCAAGCGATAAAAACAGTTCCAAATAAAAGAATATAACCGATATTGCGTTTTTTCATAACTTCGTCCTAACTGTATTTTAGCATAAAAAAATATTTACCGAGTTTTGTAAACAATTTTTCAGCCAAAACAGGTGGTTTTATTGATTTATACGTCGTCTGGAAATGGAATTTACAACAGGCTTTTTAACCTTTTCTTTTTTTACGGGTTGTTGTTTTTCCGCAGCTTCCAAGTCTTCCGCGTTGATGAGCAACAAAATTTCATTATTAGCCGCCATTTTCAAGTTATTACGTGCAATAGCCTCCAAACTCTTTGCCGTATTATAACTTTGAAGTTCGTATTGAAGGTTTTTATTCTTCTTCTGCGCCTCTTTGTATTCGCGGTTAATTATCTGCAATTTGTTGCAATAATCAATGTTTCTGACAATATTCAAAATCATGCTGAAGCCCGCCTGAACAATAAACACAAGGAGAATAACCGTCAACGCGGAATACGCAACGGCTTGTCTCGGTTTAACTTTATTAGGGTCAGGCTTGTTCATTTTGACTATTCGCCTTTAATCAAATTAGGGTCATAAACGGTTACGCGGTTTCTGCCGTTAATTTTTGATTGATAAAGTGCTTTATCTGCACCTTGATAGAAATCTTCCGCCGAGTTGTTTTTGTCAAAGTAATTTACCCCGATACTTGCCGTAACTTGCAAGTAATCAAAGCCTTTTACCTTCGCTTCCGTAATATCAATTTTTGCATTTTGGATATTCATTCTCAAACGTTGAGCAACCGCCAAAGCGTCATCAATATTCGTCATCGGGAACAACACGAAAAATTCTTCCCCGCCGTATCTGCAAGCGATATCATATTCTCTGACGGTTTTTGTTATGATTTCCGCAACACCTTTGAGTACGCAGTCGCCTGCCGCGTGACCGTATGTATCGTTTACACGCTTAAAGTAGTCGATATCAAGCATCAGGCAGCAAAGATCCGTATTTTTGCGAACACTTTGTGCAGTTTCCTGTTTAAGTCTGATTTCAAATTGACGACGGTTGTTCAAACCTGTCAAAGCATCTAATGTCGCGTGCTTTAATACTTCCGAATAAACATTCGCTCTTTGGATTGTAATACCTGATTGTTTTGTAAGTTCAACCAAGTATTCAATTTCGTTCGTCGAAAGTTTACCGATTGTACTGTAAGCGACCATTGCGCCCAAGATTTCACCCTCGCCTTGAAGAGGGAACACACCTATTCTTCTGTCCGAAGAAATCAAAACTTTGCCGTCATCTTTGACATTTTCCAACATTGCGATAATCTCTTCATTATTACAGTTGGTCGGCCATAAAAGTTTGAATTTCTTATTTTCATCTTTCAAGAAAATATAAATCAAGTGAGAAGATATAAATCTGTCCACCATTTCACCGATCTGAGGAACAATATAATCAAGTTCGTATTGGCTTTCGATAATCTTTGCAATGTTTTTCATCGCGTCATAGAAGTTAAGCCCCGTTGCCATGTGGTCTTTTACCACCAAATTGTACACGGCTGTTGAAATTTGGATTAACAAAATTTGCATAAATGTAAAGAATTTTTTATCAAAAACAACATCGTCTTTCAAAGTTTCGTATTGAACTTCAATAAGCCCAAAGGTTCTTTCTGCCGAAAACAACGGAAAATAAACGAGGTTCACTTCGTTAGAGCCTGTTTTTATAATTTCCTGTATTTCTTCTTCATCCGGTGCAAAAGAAGAAACTCTGCCGTTTATAATGAATTTGTCGGTTTCTTTTTGGAAAGAATTAAACACTGCGAAAACAATTTTTTGGCGATTGACATCTTCGACATAAATCCAGTCACGAACGAAATCTCGGAACATACTGGTATTGTAATCCAATGTCAAAAAGTCCATCCTTGAAATACCCGTGCATTCCTGAATTAACGTTGCAAAACTGTCGACAAGTTCTTGCGAACATTGCGCTTGCATAATCAATCTGGATGTTTTTAATAAAATATCTGTGTAGTTCATATATTATAATTCCTCAAAATATTTCTTTTTCGGACAACTCATCAATTTTTTTGTCAAAATTGCATCCGCGTCATCTTTAAGTATAACTTTTCCGCCACGATATGCAAGTTCTGAATTGTCATTTGCAGAAGCTTCAACTCTGCTGTTCAAAAATTCAATCTCGCCTTCGTTGACTAATTTCTTCTTTACCTCGCCCAAAACTTGGTAAATGTATTTGCGTTGAGCGTCGTCAGCCTCTTTATCAGCCAACATTCCCGCCTTTTCGAGTTCCTCCAACGCTTCTTTATAAAATTTCAAAGACCTCAACAACAACGCATAGTTGTAATGTGCTTCAAAATTATAAGGCTTCAACTGGATTGCGCGGCAATACTCAATACCCGCTTCCTTTACGTTGCCGAGCAACTGATTTGTCAAAGCCGAATTGTACAAGGTATCATAATCTTTGGGAATAAGTTTTTTCGCCCCGTCATAAGATTCTTTTGCCTTTTTAAGATATCTTACCGAAGCAACGGTTTTATCTCCCATATAAATCGACTTGTTTCTGTAAGCCACGCCCATATTATAATACGCAAGTCCGCGATTTTCCTTAACGCTGCGCAAGTTATTATAAATAAACGGGATATAAAACAAAAACGGACGGGATTCGATGATTTTGCCGTATTCTTGAATTGCCTTATCGTAATCAGCCAACTTCTCCGACAAAATAATACCGTTGTCCATTCTGCAAACCATATAATCGGGAGAATATCTCAAAGCCTCGTCGTATTCTTCCGTTGCGGCATAGTAGTTTTCATAAACTACATACAAATGCCCCAAATTACATCTTGCTTTTGAATGCTCGGGATAATATGAAAGCCCTTTCAGATAATAATCAACAGCCTTTTGGTACTTTGAGGATTTATAAGCCTTATCACCTTTATAAACGTAATAATAACCCCAGAGTTTTTTGTACTGCTTTTCATACCAATTCGGAAAAAAATACAAAGATACTGCTGCCGATATAATTATCAGCACCAGTATTACCTTTGTCGCCGTTTTTTTCATTAATTTTCCGAGCGGATTCACATCAAGCCCTCAAATTATGTATCAATGTTCGTTGCATAAACCGCGTGTGTTTCGATGAAGTCACGTCTCGGTTCAACTTTATCTCCCATCAATACGTCGAACAATGCGTCGCAAAGCGCAGCATCTTCCATATTAACTTTCAACAACGTTCTGGTTGCAGGATCCATTGTTGTTTCCCAAAGTTGTTGAGGCATCATTTCGCCCAAACCTTTAAATCGTTGGATTGTTAAGCCTTTTTGACCTCTTTCGTTTACGATTTTTTGGAAGTCTGCGAATGATTTTACAACAATTTGTTCATTTTCTGTTTCCAAATATAATTCTTTTTCTTCTTCAATCAAGAAACTTCTGATTTCGGGGTAAGATTTCTTAATTTTTTGGAATTCGTTGGACTTAATCAACGTCGGAGTAATGCTAATCAAATCGCCTTCGCCGATATCAAGTTTGATAATCATCTTGCCGTCGCCTGTTTCCTTGAGCAATACTTTATAGTCTTTTGCTTCGGAAATACCGTAGTTTTCAGCGTGGTCGATAATATAGTGTTGCAAATATGCGTTAATTTCTTCCATTTTTTCGGGATTATCAAAGTCCTCAGCCGTGATTTCGGAACGTACCAAACCTCTGATTACAACAGCAGGAATGCTTGCCATTACAGGGCTGTGGAATGAGTTATAATATCCGGACATGTCGCCTGCCAACGTGAACAAGTCATCGTTTTCGCAAACTTTTGTTTTTGATTTGTTTGAAAGTGAGAGACCTTTGACCCCTCTTTCACGAACCATTTTATCCAACGCTCTGTCGTCGTACAAATATTCCGACGTTTTGCCGATTGTGATTTTGTAAAGCGGCGGTTGCGCGATATAAACATAACCTTGCTCAATAAGCGGTCTTGCATATCTGAAGAAGAACGTCAAAAGCAATGTTCTGATGTGAGCGCCGTCGACATCAGCATCGGTCATGAAAATAATTTTGTGATAACGCAACTTTTCAATATCAACATCACTTTCGTTTCTGCTGATATTTACACCGATAGCCTGAATCAGGGATTGGATTTCGTTGTTGCCGTAAATCTTATCAAGTCTTGCTCTTTCAACGTTCAAGATTTTACCTCTCAAAGGCAAAATTGCTTGGAACATTCTGTTTCTGCCTTGTTTTGCAGATCCGCCCGCAGAATCACCTTCGACGATGAAGAGTTCGCATTTTTCGGCTTCACGGCTTGAGCAATCTGCGAGTTTTCCGGGGAGAGTAGAATTTTCAAGAACAGTTTTTCTTCTTGTGAGTTCTCTCGCCTTTCTTGCAGCTTCTCTTGCACGTTGCGCCTGCAATGTTTTTTCAATAATAGTTTTTGCATATTTCGGGTTAAATTCCAACCATTCTTGGAATTTATCTCTTACAACATCGTTTACAATAGGTGTAACTTCTGCGTTTCCGAGTTTTTCCTTTGTTTGACCTTCAAATTGAGGGTTGGAAATTTTTACGCTGACAATTGCAGTCAAACCTTCACGAACGTCGTCACCCGTAAGGTTTTGGTCTGAGTCTTTCAAGATATTGTTTTTTCTTGCATAATCGTTCAAAACTCTTGTAATAGCGTTTCTGAAACCTGTTAAGTGAGTTCCGCCAAAGTGGGTATTGATGTTGTTTGCAAAACTCAAAACGTTTTCCGCATAAGCATCCGTGTATTGCAAAGCGATTTCGACGTTTGTGCCGTCAACCGTTTTATCAATATAAACAGGGGGCGCAAACATAACTTCTTTATTTTTGTTCAAAAATTCAACGTAACTGCCGATACCGCCTTCGTAGTGGAAAACTTGTTCTTCGGGTTTTTCAGCCTTTTCGTCTTTGAAAATAATCTTCAAACCTTTATTCAAAAATGCCATTTCGCGAAGTCTGTTTGAAATTACATCTCTGTCAAATTCCGTTGTTTCCGTAAAGATTTCGGGGTCGGGCCAGAAAGTCGTTTTCGTACCCGTTCTGTCGGTTTCTCTAATTTTTTCGACAGGAGAAACAGGTTCCCCTCTTAAATATTCTTGTCTGTGAACAAAGCCGTCACGAGAAACTTCAACGATATATTTTTCGGAAAGCGCGTTTACTACCGAAGCACCTACGCCGTGCAAACCGCCTGATACCTTGTATCCGCCGTCGCCGAATTTTCCGCCCGCGTGAAGAACGGTGTGAACGATTTCCAATGCCGACTTGCCTGTTTCGGGCTTAATGTCAACAGGAATACCACGTCCGTCATCTTCAACCGTAACGCTTTCGTCTTTATTAATCGTTACTTTGATTACTTTACAATAACCAGCAAGCGATTCGTCGATGGAGTTATCTACGATTTCATAAATACAATGGTGCAAACCCCTTTGGCTTGTCGAACCGATGTACATACCGGGTCTTAATCTTACCGCCTCAAGACCCTCCAAAACTCTGATATTACTTGCGTTATATGAATTTGATTCTGTCATGTATTATATCCCCGAATAAAATGTATATCCTATGACAATATTTTAATATAAAATCAAGAAAAAAGCCAAAAAAGAACACTTCTTAACACTTTTCGGAATATCAAGAAATGTTCTTTTGGAAAATGTTTTGTTTTTTTATTTAACCATGTTTTTTGTATAACAAACTACTTCCGTTTCGCTCGCGGTACAGCCGATTTCAATATCAATCGGAGTATCCGTAAACGCTAACGGCGGATTTTGAAAGGCTTTTGCATAGTCCAACATATAAGTAACTTTTTCATTCAAAGGCTTAACTTTGGATTTTTGCAAAAATTTCTTGTCGTACACTTTTCCTTCTTTATTAATTTTGAAAGAAATTATACAATAGCCCGAACGCGTAATTCCTTGCGGGTCAAAGTCCTCCAGCATCTCTTGTCTGATTTCGGTCAGATATTCGTCATTTTTTGAAGTATCAACCTTATAAGAAGAAACTTTGTTCATTACGAAATATGCCAAAAAGCCGACCGCAACCAAGAACAACACCAAAACAATCGGGTTTTCTTTCTTTTCTTCATGGACTTCTTCTCGCTTAGGCTTTGCCATAATCGCGTCACGCTCTGCTTTTGTACGCATTGTCAAGAAACTGTCGTTGCCGCATTCGCAATAATCAGGCTTGTTTTCGTAAATTTTTCCGCAATCTTTGCATTTGTATTTCATTATCTGTCACCGGACGGTTTGTAGATTTCCTTGCCTGAATTTACATACTTGCGAAGAACTTCTCTGCCTGCTTCCGCTTCGATTTCACCGTAAACTTCGATGTTTCTGTCCGCAAATTCTTTAATCCAGTTCGGTTTAAAGCCTTCGTCAAAACCTGTGATTTTTTCAACGTCTGCTGAATTTACACCGTAGAAAACACGTTGAATGCCCGACCACATAATAGCGCCGCAACACATAATGCAAGGTTCCGCAGTAACATAAAGCGAAATGTTATAAGGTGCCAAGTCATACGTTTTCAATGCTTCGCAAGCCTTTTTAATCGTATTGACTTCCGCGTGCCAAAGGCAGCAGTTTTCTCTTGCTACGGTATTCGGCATCTTCGCAATCAAATTGCCTTTATCGTCATAAGCCGCAGCCAAAAAGGGACCGTATCCTTCTTCAATAAATTTCGCATTTTCTTTTTGCAAGTTTAAAATGATTTCTCTTGCTTTTTCGTATTCAGCTTCTGATAACTGAGTTTTTCCATACACATAATTCGCTGTTTGTAACATTATTTTTAAGCTCCATAAACTAGCACAACATAAGAATTTTACACTATATAAGATATTTTTTCAAATACTTTTTAATATTTCATCTTAAAACCGTCTCGGACAATCTTTGCTCCGCACAACAATCCGCCGCCGTCTTTGCCGCAATCTTTCTCTATTTCGGCCGAAGAATTTTCTTCCCAACGACCGTTATAACGCGAGCCGAACTTATATAAACCCTCGGGACGAACCTCGTTAGTATAAGGCAAAATATAAAATGAAAAAACATCTCTGCCGTACTTATTCGGCTTTGCCTCGCCGTTAACGTCAACCCTCACAAGTGCACAATAATAACCGTTTAATTGGCAGTTTTTATTAACCCCGACCGCCCAAATTGCGCCATCCGATGAAATAACTCTGAAAACCGCAGGCGGAAAAGGATTTGAAACCTTACCACCGCTCAAATACGAATATTCAACATCAGAAGAACATCCCGCCTCGTTCGGCTGACAATACCTCATAATCGAAAAACTCTTCGACAAATAATCACGGTAAACCTGCTCGCCCGAACTCCATTGCCAATTCGTTAACGCACCCTCCATTGCCTCTTGCTGCTTAACCGATTGAGACAAGGCGGAATATACCTTCGCAAACCTTGATGCAAACCCCGCGTTTCTGTGATTTATAATCAAAATACTAAGCGCAGTCGCAAACACGATACCGATTACAACAACTACAATCAAAACCTCTGCCAAAGTAAACGCTTTTTTCATCAAAATCTCCAAAATATTATTTTTCTATTCTATTTTGATTTTTGATTTTCGACAATATGTTATCGCGATTAATTGTATCCTCGACACTTTATAGAAATAAGGTCAATATTTTACATTTATAAAACTATGCAAAAAAAATGCTAGTCTGTGACTAGCTTTGCATCCTAATGGTTTCATTTTGTGTTTATGTATTTAGGAGTTTGTGTGTGTTCGGGATTGTAATGTTGGTTATGACTGTTATTTATGTTTCTAGTTGATTTGTTTGCCTTCGCAAAACTTAAATCCTATGACTACATATTACACCTAGTTTTGAATACTGTCAACCAAATTAAGTGTATTTTTAACAATTATTCTCGTTTTTACCGTCCCTAGTGGTTATCAATGCTTTACATTTCTTAACATTATACTCGTTTGGAATGGAAAGTTGGATGAAATCCCATGGATTTCGGGCATCATAGGGGCGAGCCGAAAGTGCAATTTTATCAAAATCCGTAACTTTTCCTGATTTAACATAATCTTTCATTACCGATTTAAAAGCGGCAGCATTTCCGCCTTGTTTATAGACGTCAACGGCATAGTCAAACAATTCTCGGCCTCCTCTTGAGAAAAGAGCCTGAATATAGTCCCATTTCGTCCCTGAAACGTTAATTTTAACCCCGATTTTATGCATTTCTTTTTGGAGAAATTCAAATTTTTTATCGAGAGATTTTGTACCTTCTTTTTCGGCAAATTGGAATGGGGTGTGCGACTTCGGAACAAAAGTCGAGAAGCCGACAGAGATTGAAAATCCCTTGTTTTCTGCTTTAATTTCCTTGATAAAATCGACAAAACCTTGAATATCAGCCTGAGTTTCCGTCGGAAGCCCAATCATAGCGTAGATTTTAACTCCTTTAAATCCGCATTCGCGTAACTTCTTGACTGTCTGCTTAAACGTTTCATTCGTAAGATTTTTGTTGATAACCTTGCGAAGTTCGTCCGTACCTGCTTCAAGCGCAATCGTAGCGTGTTTTTGACCGCATTTCACAAGCGCCTTTGCGACTTTTTCGGAGATACTGTCCGCTCTTAACGAAGAAACGGAAAGTTCCACATCGTCATAGATATCAGCCTTTTGAGAGACATATTCGCAAAGTTCTTCAATCTGAGGGTGAGCACAAATTGCAGCGCCCAAAAACGCAATTTTGTGAGTGTATTGAAAAGCCTCGTCGATTTTTTCCTTAATAATGTCCGCGTCACAAGTTCTGTACGGTGAATTGATATGGGCAGTATTACAAAAAGCGCAGCGTTGCGGGCAACCTCTGGCGATTTCGATAATAAAAGTATTTTTAAAGAAAGAATCTTCGGTCAAAATCGGGGTTGTAACGCAACAGTGTTCAAGCCTGTCTGTCGATTTTGTCACGGAATAAGGATTTCCGTTCAAGTCGGTCAAAATACCTTCCTCATTATACTTTGTAAGAGAGGGAACGTATATGCCGTCGATTTTTGATAATTCCTTTAAAATTTCGGCTTTTGATTTTCCTCTGTTCAAGCGAATTGTGTCGGTAATTTTTTTAGATTTATTTTCCGCATCACCCAAGTCCACAAAGTCGAACATTTCCGCAAAAGGTTCGGGGTTTGCCGTAACGACAGGCCCTCCCGCACATATCAGCGGATAAGAGTCGTCTCTGTCTTTTGCCTTGAGGGGAATATTAAACTTATCCAAAATCTTGAATATTGAAAGAAAATCGAGTTCAAACGAAAAAGAAAACGCAAAAAGGTCAAGATTTCTAACGTCAATCGTGGTTGTTTTTGTGTCGGTAAAAATTCTTTCCGCATTGATATTTTCGTCTGTGTCATACCCCTTAAACACGGTTAAAAAGCCGAGGGCGGACATTCCAAAGTTATAAATCCCGGGATAAGACATCCAAACGTTGAGATTATCCTTTGAAAAAGGGGTCGGTTTGTACAAATAGACTTCACTCATCAGACTTTGAACCTTTTGAGTTAATTGTTTTAACGTACAATTCGTCGAACAACGTCACAACCGTTGATGCGAGCGCAGGTGCCAAAATAACACCCCAAACGCCGAGGAATTGTGCGCAAATAAAAAACGAGAACAAAACAATAAGCGGATGAAGTTGCATAAATTTGCCGAAAACAATCGGTCTTACGAGTTGATTTGAAATCCATTGAGCAACCAAATAAACCGCAATTACAGGCAATATCCATACCCAACCTTTAGTTGCTGCGGCTGCAATTCCCAAAACCAAAGCAAGAGTAGGACCGACAATCGGGATTATGTCCAAAATACCTGCGATTATACCGAGTAGCAATGCGTATTGAATGCCGCAAACGACCAAGCCCAAAACCGTAAAAAATCCGACCGTAGACATCGAAAGAGCCTGCGCAATGACGTATCCGCCGACTTTGGTTTCAATAGCAACCATAATATCGGCAGCGCGTTTTTTCAACTTAGGCGGGAACAATTTTAAAGTGCTTTTATTAATGCCGTCTTTTTCGTAAACGAGGTAAAAAACAATCATTGCAATTGAGAAAATGACTGTAATAGCGTCAATTATTCCCATTGTGATTACGTAAGATTTGTCTAAAATATTTCCTGCAATTTCGCCCGAATCAATATTTATCGCATCGGCATTAACAAAATTGTTTATCGGATAACCGAATACCGCGGCTGTTTGAACCCATTTTTGCATTCCGACAAATGCGTTCGGAATTAACGAAAACAACATTTTGAGTTCTTTTACGGTAGTAATTCCGACCGGCAAAAGAACAACAATAATCAAAACTGTCATAGCCACGAGCATTATTGTCGTTGCAACACCGCGCGGAATTTTTTGCGACAACTTATCCACCAAAGGATTAATAGAGCAAGCAATAACGAAAGCCCCGAAAAATAACATCGCAATTTCTTTTATTTGCAATATTGCCCACAAAGCAAATATAGCAAGCAATATAAACAAAAAGTATTTATATGTATTTCTGTCTTGAAAAAAACGCATATCCCTGTCCTCAATTTATTTGTTTGAGTATAAACATTTTGGTTAAAATCGTCAATTACTCCGACCAACCACCCAAATATTTAACCACAAAAATATTCAACAAAAAAGCGGACAAAGAAAACTTCGTCCGCTTTTAAGATTATTGTTTGCAGAATTAGAATGAAACGATGATTTCTTCGTTAGGATTCAATGCTGCATTGTTTGATGCTTTCGGGTATACGAGGTAAACTAATTCGTCAGCCACTTCGTTTACAATACCGAATGTACCGCTTGCTGCAGTTTTTGCAATGTCAACAACACCTTTGCCAACTGCTACAAGACCGTTACCTGCACTCTTAACACCTGAACCGAGGTGACCTGTCATAGGTTCAACAAACAAATCTGAAGTATCGTCGCCGAGTTCTTCAACTCTGTCTGCTGCAACGTTGATTGCGAGTGCGCCTGAACGACCTGCAACGCCAGCAACTCTGCCTGCTGCTGAGAACGGTGCGCCAAATACTCTTGCAACTACGTTAGGATCTTTTGCTGCACAAACTTCTGCGCTGCCAACTTTATTGTTCGGGAAGTCAACTTTAACTTTGCCGTTTTTGATGTTTTCAAATTGAACTTTAATGTAACCGGGGTGATTCAAACCGGGACGTTTAACTTCAACAACTCTACCTGTAACTGTTGAGCCTGCGGGGAAAGTTTCACCTTTTACAGTAACGGCTTTAGTTGTTTTTGCCGTGAACAATTCGTTAACGTTTGAATGTTTTGCACTTACTCTGCTGTTCATCTTCATTGCGATTGTTGCGTTAGCAAAGTCTTTGCAAACTTGAGGAGCGTTAGGATCGAGGTTTGCTTTACCTGATGCCAATGCTGTCTTCAATGCGCTGATTAAGTAAGCAACTTGTTCTTTTGAAAGATATTCGTCTTCAACAAGTTTCTTTTGATCGGGAACTGTGTTCAACAAGTTTGAACCGATAACTTCTTTTGTTGCATTTACTGACCAAAGCGGAATGTATTGAAGTTCTTGGTTGTTGTATTCAACACTTGAGATGTTTGTGATGTCTACATCAACGATTTGTGCAATTGTTGCGAATACTTCTGCTTTAGTAACTCTTTGATCAGGTCTGAATTTGTTATCGGGATAACCGATCATAAGACCTGTATCTTGTGCTGTTTCAATCCATGATTCAGCCCAGTATCCTTTTTCAACGTCTGTATATGCTTTTCTGTTAGCAGTTTCTCTGCCTGAAGCAAAACTTTCTGCCAAGATTACAGCCAATTCGGAACGGAGAACCGGCATCTTTGTATCCCAATCAGCCGATGCGCTAGCGTTCTTAACTACGTCCAAAACATCGTCAGCCATTGATGCTACCAAAACATTCGGTTTGCCTGCGATTGCAGTTTTTGTTGTTTTAGCAACTTCGCCGCCAACAACATAGTTTGCTGCTGTTGTTGCGTATGAATTAGCTTGTGTGCCGAACAATGTCGGATTTGCGTAAGTTTGGATTTGTGTATCAGCAGCGTTTGCAGCCATTGATACAGCACCCGTAATAACTGTTGCAGTTAATAATTTTTTGAAATTGTTCATTTTCATCTCCTAAAAGTTAGATAACTTTACAAAGTTTATTATCTTACGAATTAGAATTTTAGTCAATATCTATTTTTCTCTTCAAATATTCCGAACATGTTTATTTAAAGACTTTTCCGCCATATCAAAGGGCTTTAGCACAAATAGTATCAAAGGATGATTTTCAAAGGAAAAAAGGCTTTTTTCAAAAAATTTGCTTTATAATAAACAACAGAGCGAAATTTTATGTTAAGAAAAGTTATCAGAATAATATTAATATGTTTCCTGTTTTACCTCGGATTTTGGTTGTATCAAAATCTCGATTTCGACTCGGTAATTTCTTCAACAGGTGACGAACTGAAACACGAACTCAGCATCGAAAATCTCAAGGAAGGTTTTTCAAGATTAAAGGAAGCCTTAAAATAACTCTCTCTTTTTATACATGCCCGAAGTTTTTATATTAAAATTTAGGTATGAACAGAATTAAGCAACTTCCGATAAATTTGATAAACCAAATTGCAGCGGGCGAAGTCATAGAAAGACCTTCTTCCGTTGTAAAAGAAATGGTTGAAAACTCAATCGACGCCGGAAGTTCAAAAATAGAAATCGCAGTATCTAACGATTGCAGAAATATAAGAATTGCGGACAACGGCTCGGGCATTCATCCCGACGACGTTTACGTTGCCTTTGCTAAACATGCGACGAGCAAAATCTCGGACGAGAAAGACCTTTGGAACATTCACACCCTCGGTTTTCGCGGAGAAGCACTCGCAAGCATCTGTTCTATTGCAAAAGTCACCTGTATTTCAAAGACAAAAGATTTTGATTACGGTGTAAAAATCGTAGCCGAAAACTCGGAAGTTTCCAAAACGAAAACAGGCTGCGCCCTCGGAACAATTATGGAAGTCGAAAACATCTTCTCGGGACAACCCGCGAGATTGAAATTCTTAAAAAGCGACAAGACCGAATTTTCATACATTCAAGAAATAATTATGCAATGTGCAATCGCACATCCGGAAATCGCATTCACCCTAATCCACAACGGTTCCGAAATCATAAGAACAAAATCGAATATGGACTTATTGGGAAGAATAGAGGAATTATACTCTTCGGATTTAACAAAAGAGTTAAGAGAGTTAGACAAAGCCGACAGAAGCGGAATGCAAATCACGGGCTATGTAAGCAACCCTTCCTATACCCGTTCAAGCAAGAAATCCATAAGAATTTACGTCAATTCAAGACCCGTAAAATGCCCCATAATCCTTAAAGCGATTGATATGGCATACAAAAACCTTCTTCCTCACGGAAAATATCCGTTTGTGGTTTTGAATTTTGAAATAAATCCCCACGATATCGACGTAAATGCCCACCCGACAAAAAAAGAAATCAGATGGCGCGACCCGAACTTAGTATTCAGTTTCGTAATCGCCGCTATCGACAAGGCTTTATCTTCAAACACTTTTTCTGCGACAAAAGTCGAACAACAATCAAACGTCATTCCTTTTGCCTCACCGAAAGAAAATGATAACGACGATTCATACTACATTACAAAAACCGAAATGAAGCCTTTTCCGACCGTTAACCCCGAAAAAGTCACCCCTGTTGTTCAACAACAGTCGCTTACTCCGACGTTATTTCAAAATACTCCGATTGAAGAAAAAGAATACACTATCATCGGTCAGTTGAAAAACACATACATTCTTATCGAAACAAAAGAGGGTTTGGAACTCGTCGACCAACATATTGCGGATGAAAGATACCTTTTTGAAAAATTAAAAATGCAAAAAGAAATAACTTCGCAAATGCTTTTAATCAGCGATATAATCGACTTAGAGCCTGAAGAAACGGCGATTTTACAATCAGCAAAAGAAAAACTCAACAAATTCGGCTACGAAATCGAGTTTCTTTCTACAACACAAATAAAATTCAACAGAGTTCCGCAAGTTCTCTCAAGAATCAAACCGCAAGAAATCGCGACCGAACTTTTACACAATATTAACGGTTCTTTAGACAGTTTGGAAGAAAAAATTCTCGTCACAACCTCCTGCAAGGCAGCCGTAAAAGCAGGCGAGAAACTTTCTCTTTGGCAAGCGGAAGAATTAATAAAGCGTTGGAAAGCAACCAAAAACCCCGAAGTTTGTCCGCACGGGCGTCCTATCAGCCACGTCATTCCGATTTCGCAAATCGCAAAATTCTTCGACAGACAGAACAAAGAATGACCATTTTTTCAAAATATGATACTATTAAATCATATTTAAGGAACTAATGGAGAAAATTATGCCAGAACAAGAATATTTTTACATTGACGGCGAATATGTAAAAGCACAAGATGCTACAATTCCCGTTTTAAATCACTCTTTTTTATACGGAACTTGCGTATTTGAAGGCATTAGAGCCTACTACAACAAAGAAGAAAACCAACTGTACGCATTCAGAATGAAAGAACACTTTGAACGACTCGTAAACAGCGGAAAAATTATGAGAATGTACACGGACAAATCCGTTGACGAACTTTGCGAAATCGCAAAAGAAACCTTCAAAAGAAGCAACTACCGCTGCGATGCATATATGAGACCTCAAATCTACAAAAAAGCCCAAAGCGTTTGTCCGAGCGTTCTCGGAATGCCCGACGGTTTAATGATGTTGACCTTAAAACTCGGTGACTATTGCGATTTGGAAAAAGGTTTAAAAGTTTGCGTATCTTCTTGGAAACGTTCTGACGACAACGCAATTCCGCCCAGAGCAAAAATCAGCGGCTGTTATGCAAATACCGCTTTAATCGTTTCTGATGCAAAAGCAATGGGCTTTGACGATGCAATCGTATTGGGTCCCGACGGACACGTAACGGAAGGTTCCGCAATGAACTTATTCCTCGTTCAAAACGGAAAACTCGTAACTTCAAACATCACAGACAACATTCTTATCGGGGTAACAAGAAATACGATTATTGAAATTGCGAAAAACGAATTTGGAATTGAAACAATCGAAAGACCCATCGACAGAACAGAATTGTACATCTCGGACGAAGCCTTCTATTGCGGAACGGGCGCTCAAATCAGCCCGATTACGGAAATCGACAATCGCCCCGTCGGCAACGGCAAAGTCGGAGAAATCGCAAAGAAAATTCAAGCGCTTTACTTTGATGTAGTAAAAGGCAAAGTCGACAAATACAAAAAATGGTGCACACCCATATATGATTAATTTTATCGGACAATGTATTCAAAACCTAATAATTGCACTCAAATACACGTTTGAGGGCAGAGTTAAGTTCTCCTCCGTAATCTCAAATGCGGCATCAATCGGCTACGATTCTCTGCCGATTGCGCTTGCGATTGTATTCATTGCGGCAGTAGTTATTTCTTTACAAATATCAAAGCAATTCCTGATGTCGGGCGGCGAAAGTTACGTCGGCGGCTTTATGGCAATTGCACTAATCAGAGAACTTGCCCCCGGTTTTGCTGCATTGGCAATTTCGGCAAGAGCGGGTACTGCCGTAAGTGCGGAAATCGCAAATATGAAAGTTACGTCTCAGGTTGATGCGATGAAAACACTCAAGGTAAACCCCATCGGTTACTACTTTGCACCGAGAATTATCGCCGCAGCATTCACAATCCCGTCAATCGTTATTCTCGCGGAACTTTTCGGAATAATCGGCGGTATGGCGGTTTCTTATCTCACAATAGGACTTCACCCCGCAAGATATATGAACTCCGTTTGGCTTTGGATTAACATGAAAGATATTTATGTAAGTATCCTCAAAGGCTTTATTTTCGGGATAATTATAACAACCGTTTGTGCCACACAGGGTTACAACACGGAAGGCGGCGCGAAAAACGTCGGTATTTCAACCACCGAAGCCGCAATCAAAGCAACCGTAATTCTTTTATCCGCAGACTTAATCATCGCTTTATTATTCTATTTCTAAATAAAATTTTTCACATAAAAAAACAGCCCGACATTGACGGGCTGTTTTTGGTTTTATAACAATTACATTCTTCTTGAAGTGATACTTGCAAGACGTTTAAATTCATCAGGTCTTTGAGATTTTTGAAGAGCGTCTTCCATAGTAACCTTACCTGCTTTGTAAAGGTTAGCCAATGCGATTTCCAAAGTTTGCATACCGTATTGCGCACCTGTTTGGATAGCCGAATAAATCTGAGCCGTTTTACCTTCACGAATAAGGTTGGCGATAGCGGAGTTAACGACCATGATTTCCTGAGCCATAACACGACCGCTCTTTGTACCGTCTTCATTCAATCTTGTGAGCAATGTTTGTGAGAATACCGCTACCAACGAAGATGAAAGTTGGATTTTAACCTGTTGTTGTTGTGCTTCGGGGAATACGTCGATAATACGGTCGACCGTTTGCGAAGCAGATGAGGTGTGAAGTGTACCCATAACCATGTGACCTGTTTCTGCAGCCGTCATAGCGAGCTGAATTGTTTCAAGGTCACGCATTTCGCCGACCAGAATGATATCAGGGTCTTCACGAAGTGCCGAACGAAGTGCGTTTGCGAATGAACGGGTATCTTGTCCCAATTCTCTTTGGTGAACGATACTTCTCTTTGATTGGTGAATGAACTCTGTCGGGTCTTCAATAATCAAAATGTGTTCTGCACGAGTTTCATTGATATAGTCAATCATTGATGCCAATGTTGTTGATTTACCTGAACCTGTCGGACCTGTAACCAAAATCAAGCCTCTCGGACGTTCCGTAATCTTTTGTACAATCGGCGGCAAACCGAGTTGTTCAAACTTCGGCGCAACAGAGTTAATGGTACGGAATGCTGCTGCGTAATTACCTTTGTCCTTGTAAATGTTTACACGAAATCTACCGATACCGTGAATACCGTAAGACATATCAAGTTCCCAAACTTGTTCGAGTGTACGTCTTTGTTCGTTCGTCAACATCGGAAAGAGTAAACTTTCAACTTCATCCGGTGAAAACGGCGGCAAATCGGAACGTACAAGCTGACCGCTGATACGCATTACAGGCGGCAAGTTTGCAGATATGTGCAAGTCACTTGCTTTTGATTTAACCGTTAATTCCAGTAATTCTTCTATTAACATTAATGTTATCTCCAGTTACTATGTATTTGTTATAAACCAGTTTCTTCTATTTTTCAAGAATATTTTTGCTATTCGACAGAAACAGTTTCTGCCTTTAACGCAAGTTCTTCTTCCTTTTTCCACTTTCTGTCAAAGGGTGTTTTGAGTTTCATCTTTTGACAATAAAGTCTGAGTTCTTCTCTTATTTCAGGTGCCAAAATATACAACGCAATAATGTTCGGAACAGATGTTGAAATCATCATCGCGTCAACAATATTTATAACACTTTTTACGTTCAATTCCGAGCCTATAATAATAACAATCAAATAAATGATATTGAAAGTTAACGAACGCTTAAATCCTTCGCCAAATAAGAAGTTCCAGCATTTTTGTCCGTAATAAGCCCAAGAAATAATCGTAGACAATGCAAAAAGCATAACAACAACCGTCAAAATTTTCGGGAAGAAAGGAAGTACCATCGCAAAAGCATCAGATACCATTTCAATACCCGTAATCTGACCCGGTTCTGTTTGATAAGTTCCCGTAACCGTGACGATAAATGCAGTTAAAATGCACATCATAGCGCAAATCAAAGGTTCGATAAGAGAAACAAACCCCGGAGCCACAGAATCTTTAGTCTTTGTTGCCGCATAAACAATCGGCGCGGAACCTGTACCCGCTTCGTTCGTTTGAACCGATCTTCTCAAGCCGATAATAATCGTTCCGAAAATACCGCCCACAACGGATTGCGGGAAGAACGCTTCTTTTAAAATTACCGCAAATGCATGCGGAATGTGTTGGTAATTAACGGCAACAACCGCCAAACCGCCGACTACGTAGAGCATACACATAAACGGTACGATTTTTTCCGTAACACGTCCTATGCTCTTAATACCGCCGATTGTAATCAAACCGACGACTATCGCAACGGAAACACCCATTACCCAAGCATTAGATGCCAAGAAACTTGTTTCTCCGCCTGTTACGTCAATCAAAAGTTTGGTTGTTTGGTTGATTTGGATTAAGTTTCCACCGGATAAAGCAGCACCGATAAACACCGATGCGAACAATACGGACAAAGGTTGCCCGAGCCAACGCATTTTCTTTTTCGTCAAGCCGTGAGCAATATAATGCATAGGACCGCCCGACACGGAACCGTCCAAGTTAAAGGTTCTGTAAATCAAAGCAGCGGATGCTTCGACGAATTTCAAAGACATTCCGAATATAGCACCGACCAAAATCCAAAAAGTTGCCCCCGGACCGCCGATTGAAATAGCAATTGCTACCCCTGCGATACTGCCCATGCCGATTGTTCCGGAAAGCGCCGTAGATAATGCTTGAAACGCTGAAACTTCACCGTCTCCGCCATTATCTTTCTTTGCCTCGGATATAACTTTCAAAGAATGTTTGAAGCCCCAAATCGGGATTCCTCTTAAATAAAAAGTAAAAAATATACCAGCAAATAATATCCAAAGGATAATTATCGGAACTTGCGCCCCGAAAATACTAATCGGAGTGAAAATAACAGCTGCAATTGCATCTGTTATTTTTCCGACATAATTTTCCACAAAATCATTGACAGTCATTGCATTTGCGGCATTTGCCGATAAAACCGTCAGCAAGAAAAGTAATCCTAATTTTTTAACCATACCTGTTCTTTCAAAGTTAATGCTTTCGCAATGTTATTATAATTTTACACGAAGCATGCCTTATTTTTACAATTCAAAACAAAGATTTTTACAAAAAAAAACATGCGGAGTAATTTAATACCTCAAAAATTTTTCAATTAATTGTAAAAAAAACATTTATTTTTTTAACAAAAGTTCGCAAATGTGAGATATTTTTAAACTTTTTGGGAATATATGTCGTATAATATAGTGTAATTACAAAGACAAATTCAGGTACCAAAAATGTCAATGTCACCGGTCAATTCAATAGAAGCATATAATATGGCAGCGAGCCTCTATGTGTCAACAAGTACAAACTTGATGTACACATTGACTGATGTGACTATCAGAAGACTCCAAGAATTAAACATTGATGTTGACGAAGTTTCTTCCGAAGATGAAGCACAAGAAATCATCGCAGAAGAAGAAGCAAAGCAAACCGAGCAAACTCAATCTGCTCAAAATGCCGAAACTTATTACGACAAACAAATCATCAACGATGCAGTTCAACTTGCTGAAGATTTAGGTCTTTACGTTAGCACGGATGTTGATATTTTGACATTGATGGAAAACATTCAAAACTACCTCGCAAGTTTAGAGGCAGCAGTTTCCGGCAACGAAAACCTTGAAAAAGTTGTTGAAGAATATTCAAACAGATACGACTACATATATTCACAATATATGGACAAAAAATCGACATTATCATCACAAGTTTTAGGCTCGCTTGATGTAATGGGTTCAAACAACATCGCATCAATCACGATGTAATTTTACCTTTTTGAATGCCGATTATTTTATCAATGCTTGAACTTCTTTGAAGTGCGGGTTTTTTGAAGATTGCAAAAACTCAAACAGAGCGATTTCGAGAGTAACGATTTTTGCACCCTCATCACGCATTGCATCTGTGCCTGCCTGATATTCGCTTTCTTGACGACTTTTGCAGGCATTTTTGAGCAAATAAACTTCATGACCGTTATTAATCAAATCGATAGCGGTTTGCAAAACGCAGATATGAGTTTCAATCCCGCAGAGAAGTATTTGTTTTTTGCCGAAAGATTTTATGGCTTCTGCGATACTGTCTGTTTTCAATAATGAAAAGGAAGTTTTTTCGAGGATTTTTGAATTTTCGGGAAGATTTTCAACGATTTTATTATCGGTTGAGCCCAAACCTTTCGGATACTGTTCGGAAACGAGGACAGGGATATCCAAAATCTTCGCTGCCGTAACTGCTTTTGTCGCAACTTCAAGTTCATTTTGTGCATTTGTAGCATTTATGAGTTTTTCTTGAAAATCAACGATAACAACAAGCGTATCTTCGGGTTTGAGCATAATTATTATTCTCCGATTTTTTCTATATCTTTACCGTCTTTTGTAAATTCGGCAAGTTGTTTCAATGCAAGTCTGGTTGTGTTCAAAGTAGCGTTACCGCCCACGCAACCGCCTTCACAGCACATAACTTCAACAAGATTGCCTTCGTCACATTGACCGTTTTTGGCAAATCTTTGTAATTTTTTAACGGATTGTTTGTCCAAACCGTTAATATAACAAGGATTTACGCAATCTTCGCAAGTTGATGCTTTCTTAACGGCAGCGGCAACACCTCCTGAAACACCAAAGTTTCTGCCTTGTTTTGATGCTTCTTTTTCAAATTGAGAATCTTCACATTCGAGAACATCAATTTTACGACCGATTAAATATGCCCCGAGTTCTTCAAAGTTCATAACGAAATCAACGTTTTCGTTTTCTTGAACTTCTTTACGCTTTGCAACACAAGGGCTTACAAAAACGAGTTTTGCATCGGGATATTTTTTACGGGCGATTTCCGCAATGTAGTACAACGGTGTTTTTGTATCCGAAACAAAAGGCTTCAATTCGGGAACATGCTTTTTAACAAGTTGGTTATAACCCGCGCAGCATGACGTCGTCATAAACGCGTCCCCTCTTTCCATACGTTCTTGAAATTCTTTTGCTTCATTTAAGGTCGTAACATCCGCCCCTTCGGCAACTTCATAAACATCAGTAAAGCCGCCTTTCATAAGTGCAGTTTTCAACTGATATACAGAACCCGGAAGCTGACCGACAATTGACGGTGCCAAAAGTGCAACCACCTGCTTTTCAGCCTTGATATGTTTCATAATATCAATAAGTTGGCTCTTTTCGTGAACTGCTGCGAAAGGACATTTTGAAACACATTTACCGCAACTGATACATTTTTCAAAATCAATCTGCGCAGTACCGTGTTCGTTTTTGCGAATTGCACCGACAGGACAAGCATCTTCGCAAGGAACTTTGATTTCCGCAATTGCATTGTACGGACAAACAGCGATACACATTTTGCAATGCTTACATTTTTTGCCGTCGATTACGGATTTTCCGTTTTCAATAGTTATCGCACCGAATTTGCAAGTGGATTGGCAAGGTCTTGCAACGCAGCCTTGGCACAAATCAGTAACAAACACTCTGCTCGGAACGCAACCTTTGCAAGCCGCATCCAAAACCGTCAAAACATGCTCATCAGGTTTTTCCCTTTCCAAAGCAGTTTTTGCATAGGTTGAAAGCAATGTTTTTTCATCATCGTCTTCAATTGAAATACCTAAGCCTGCAATAATTCTGTCCTTCAAAATCGCTCTTTCCTTATAGATACAACATCTGTAAGGAACTTCTGCATCTTTCGGACGCATATCGTAAGGAATCAAACGCGTATTTTCCTCAAAATTATCCGAGAAAAATGCACGAACCATTCTGATTAATATTTCTTTTTTTAAGTGTACGGATTGATAACCTGCTACCATTTTTACTTATTTATCCTCTTGTCAATTTCTGCTAATACTTTGTCAACAGTTGCCTCTGCAATAACTTCTTCGTCAACTTTTACATACGGCGCTTTTGAGTATTCCCAATTTACCGAGCAAAATCCCAAGCAAGGGCTGCCTGTTACTTCTACTTTATCACCGTATTTTTTTGCTGCAAGTTCTGTCAACTCTTGAAGATTTGATGACCCCATTACGAAACATGTCGTTCCGAGGCAAACTTTAACTTGAATTTTTTCCATTTCACTGCTCCTTCTACATATATTTTACAACAACTTTTTTGATATATTTATTTTCTAAAACATCAGCCATACGTTTTATAATATTTTTACGAATTTCGATTTCGATAGGCAATGCGGGGTCATAATGTGCCTGATTTAATTTTGCGCCAACCATAAAATTAATACAATCGGAATCAAGCAAAAACTTAACCAACTGTCCCGCTGCATCTTCCGAAGATTCTCCGTTTTCAAGGTATTCGCACGTTTTTGTAAGCGTCAAAATCCCCTCTGTTACCAAGTCAATACCTTCCATAAAAGATACCGACGGCAATCTTCCGCAATTTAAACTGATTTGTGTTTTTATCGGAATATTCAACTCTCTCGAAATCAAATTCGCCGTCGTTCCGCCACAAATAGCCTTTTTGCCTTTGAAAGACTCAAACATTTTGGCATAAAAATTATCTTTATCCTGATGATATGGCGGTCCCGTGAAAACCATCGCCTGTCTCGGTTCTCTGAAATACAAACAAACAGCGGAAATATCATCCTTTGCCTTATGATCGGGTTCTGCCAACTCTGCCTGTCTCACAATATAACTCGACAGTTCACGGCTTGAAACATCGGCATTTTCGGACAATTTTTCTTTTATTAATTTTATTAGCCCCTCTCTTCTTACACCAAGCCTTAACTCTTTTGAGCCAAGTGCAGCCTGAGTTACACCGTCTGAGCAAAACACAATTCTATCCCCCATTTTGAGTTTCAAATGGTAAATATGCATGTGTCTTGACGGAAAAGTCTTTGATGTTATAACCGTAAATTCGGGGTTCATAACCTCGCCGTCTCTTATCCAAACAAACTGGGGATTACCTTCTTCAACGATTTTTGCATTTCCCTCCGAGTCGCAATCAATCGCCGAAAACGTCGAATAACTAATCTTTCTCACCTGACATACGGGCAAAGAGTTAAGAATAATTTCACAAGCCTTTCTTATGTTCGACTCTGCCTCAATGAATTTCAAAAGCATAGTCGCGGTCATTGTCGCAAGAATATTCGCCTTAACACCGCTTCCAAGCCCGTCCGATAACACGGCAATTAAACGACCGGGGTATCTTTTCGATAAAAAATAATCCCCGTAGGTATTCTGATTGTATTTTTTTGTTTGAGTACAATCAATATCAACGAACATTATTCGTCGCCCTCCGAATCCGCTTCGTAGTCCTCAGCAATAGAGTTAAGAAGCATTTCCGTTTCAACCATGTGTTCACCGAGCAAGCAGGCAATATTTTGAACAGTTGCGATGTTTTTGGAAATTACCTCTCTCGCACGTCTTGCGATTTTTTCTCTATCATTTTCCGACTGCGTAACGTCGGTAATTACCGCACCGACAATCTCACCTTCTTCGATAGTAAAGACGTTTATATCGTACAATCTGTTCTTAACGGGATAGTGTTCCTTGTGAATATCGTGCCCCGTATTCAAAACCGTTTGGAATATTTCACAGAATGAAATAATTCTGTCCAAAGCAGCTCCCGAAAGTCCTTCTTTTCTTGCCGCAAAAATCTCGTACATATCTCCGCAAAACTCTCGCATAAATGCATCATTTGCCTCGATAACATTAAGCTTCTTATCAACCATAACAATCGCGGACGGCATCGCTCTAAGCATTGCGGCAGCCTTTCTCATCGCGATTTTTCTCATATAAGAAACACACATCGAAGGTTCTGCATCCCCCGAAATCAAGGCTTTTGCCAAATCTCTGCAAGTAGGATATCCGCATCCGCCGCAATTTAACTCATCCGCTTCCGAATGCTTACCGATACTCTTCATTGCAGCGATAATTTCTTCATAAGTGTACTCTTCGGTCTTGATTTTTAGTGCATCATAATGCATTGGAACGGTAACGGCAGGAGTTTGAGGGATTTCGTCTCTGAATTTCACATTGGAAATAACGTCCGACATTACCAAAAATCCTGACTTTTTGGTATCGGAACAAGGTCCGTTTACACATCCTCCATTGCAAGCCAATGCTTCAATAAATATTTTTTTATTGCACTTTTTCGCATCAAAACTTTGCAAAGAACGACCAAAAGTTTCCAACGAACTGTTACTAATCAATGTCGTCTTTTCATCAATACCGACTCTTCTTATGGTCTCATTCATTCCGCCGTCAATAGGATAAAGCGCACCCTCGTTGGAATTTGCAAGAACAAAAACATCATCCGCTTTCGGCTCAATTTCGTTCACGTCAATATATTCGTCATTAATCCAGAAATTTAATTCTTGGAAAGTTAACGAAACATCAATCAAATCTTCGTGTTGGTCGGATTCGTTTTTCTTTCCGACACAAGGTCCGATAAAGACGATTGAGATGCTGTCTCCGAATTTTTCTTTAAGCATTTTCGCATGCGTTAATGCAGGAGACGCAACAGGGGTAATGTTTTTTGAAAACTGAGGATAATATTTTTCAACAAATGAAACGATAACGGGACACGCACTTGAAATATAAAGTCCGTTATCCCCGTTTCTCAATAATTCTGCGGTTTTAACAGATACTTCCTGCGCACCTAAAGCAGTTTCGCTGACACCTTTGAAACCGAGTTTTTTAAGCAACGCAATCATCTTGTGTGCCGAAAAATCGTACAAACCTGCCCAACTTGGTGCTAATGATACGTATACGTCCTTTTTAGCGGTGAATAACGTCTTGACTCTGTCAATGTCGCTTCTGACTCTTTTTGCGTTTGACGGACAAGCATTTACGCAATGCCCGCAAGCGATACATCTTTCCGATATGACAGATGCGCTTCCATCTTGAATTTTAATCGCTTTTACAGGACATTCACGAATGCATTTGTAGCAATCGTGACATTCATTTTTCAACGTATAAACAGGATACATCATATTATTTTAAACCGTTCAATATACCTTCAATCTTCGCTATATTCATATTACCGTGACAAACTCCGTCAATAGTAATATTCGGACCGTCAGCACATTTATTTTCGCATCTTGCGCCGACAAGTTCGATTTCTGCATCTAAGCCGTTCTCGTTTATATAATTTTCAATGAAATTCAAATTTTCATCATTGCCCCTTGCAAAACAAGAACTGCCCATACAAATTGTTATTTCATGTTTCATATTATATGTCTTTCGTAAATTGTAAAAAGTTTCCTATCAAATTTTCGTTCCAAACTTGCACACTATCAGGCAACTTTAAAACAGTCGGTGTAAAATTCCAAATATATCTGATTCCCGATGATACAAGAAAATCCGCAGTATCTTGTGCGAATTGTCTGGGTACCGTCAACACGGCAATTTCCACTTCCAATCTTCTCGTCAAATCGGGAAGTTTTGAAATATGAAAAACCTGTTTTCCGTTAACGGTTAAATCTACTTTCAACGGATCATTATCAAACATAGCCAGTATATTAAAGCCGTAAAAACAGAAATCATCATATTTTGCGAGAGCCATACCAAGGTTTCCTGCTCCGACGATAAATGCGTCTTTTGTTTTTTCAAAGCCAAGTGTTTTTTCAATCATACGCTTTAATTCGCTGACTTTATAACCGACTTTTGTTTTTCCGAATTTTCCCAATAATTTGACGTCTTTTCTGACTTGAGAATCATCTATATTCAACAATTCCGCAATTTGCGGGCTTGAAACGACCTCTTTACCGCTCTCTTCCATATCTGTCACAATACAATGATATTGCGTCAGTCTGTTAATTACTTTTTCCGATAACGTTTTGTCCATCTTTTAACCTTTTTCAAAAGACGGAGCCCGATATTCTCAGGCTCCGTTTTTGTGTAACGACTAGTCTACATCTCCGTTGTAAGCTTTAATGTAGATTTCTCTGATTTCACTCATCAAAGGATATACAGGGTTTGCACCGGTACATTGGTCATCAAATGCAAGTTTTACGATTTCATCAAGTTTGTCGTAGAATTCTTTTTCTGAAACGCCGGCATCCTTGATTGAAAGCGGAATGCAAATGTCTTTTTTCAATTGAGTGATTGCTTCGATTAAAAGATTTACTTTTTCATCGTCATCCTTACCGCCGAGTTGCAATTCGTCTGCAACTTGACCGTATTTTGCTTTTGCATTCGGGAATTTGTATTGCGGGAATGCACATTGTTTTGACGGACAATCATTAGCATTGTATCTAATGATTTGGTTCAACAATAATGCGTTTGCAATACCGTGCGGTAAGTTGAATGCTGCACCGAGTTTGTGAGCCATTGAGTGGCACAAGCCCAAGAACGCATTTGCAAATGCCATACCTGCAAGTGCTGATGCATAGTGCATTTTTTCACGTGCTTTCGGATCGTCCTTACCGTATTTGTATGAACGAGGTAAGTATCTGAAGATTAACTTAGATGCTTCGAGAGCAGGTGAGTTTGTGAAGTTTGTTGCCATTGCTGAAACGTATGCTTCCAAAGCGTGTGACAATGCGTCGATACCTGATGCTGCACAAAGACCTTTCGGCATTGTGTCAACGAAGTTCGGGTCGATGATTGCCATGTTCGGTGTAAGTGCATAGTCTGCAATAGGATATTTAATGTGAGTTGTGCTGTCTGTGATAACTGCGAACGGTGTAACTTCAGAACCTGTGCCTGATGTTGTCGGGATTGCAATCATCATTGCTTTCTTACCTAAGTCAGGCAATGAGTAAATACGTTTTCTGATATCCATAAAGCGCATTGCCAAATCTTCAAAGTCAGTTTCAGGTTGTTCATACATCAACCACAAGATTTTTGCTGCGTCGATAGGTGAACCGCCGCCAAGTGCGATGATTACATCAGGTTCGTATGTTTTAACCATTGAAAGTGCTTCTTTAACAGTTGCAGTTGTCGGGTCAGGTTTAACATCGAAGAAGATTTGGTAATCAACACCGATATCATCAAGAACGTTAGTTACGTTGTAAACTGTACCTGAGTTGAACAAATATCTGTCTGTTACGATGAATGCACGTTTCTTACCTGCCAATTCTCTGAGTGCCAAATCAGTAGCACCTCTCTTGAAGTATACTTTCGGCGGAACCTTAAACCATAACATATTTTCTCTCCTTTCTGCAACGGTCTTGTAGTTCAAAAGGTGTTTTACACCTACGTTTTCGCTGACGGCATTACCGCCCCAAGAACCGCAACCCAATGTAAGAGAAGGTTCTAATCTAAAATTGTAAATATCACCGATACCACCTTGTGAAGCAGGTGAGTTAATCAAAATTCTGCTTGTGTGCAATGTCTTACCGAAGTAATCAATTCTTTCGGTTTTTCTTTCGTCTGTATAAAGAACAGATGTGTGACCTGCTCCGCCGTGGTCTACGAGGGTGTATGCCTTTTCAACCGCATCTTCAAAGTTTTCTGCTTTGTAGATTGCCAATACAGGTGACAATTTTTCGTGAGCGAAAGGTTCAGCAACCGTAACGTCTTCAACTTCGCCTGCCAAAACTTTTGCGTTTACAGGAACTTCAATACCTGCGATTTCAGCAATTTTGTGAGCGGGTTGACCAACGATTGCAGGGTTTACACCACCGCGTTCAGCCAAGATAATCTTAGCAACTTTTGCTTTTTCTTTCTTATTCAAAATGTATGCACCACGGTATTTCAATTCTTTTATTACCGCATCGTATACATCTTTAACGATAACAACTGATTGTTCTGATGCACAAATCATACCGTTATCGAATGTTTTTGACATCAAGATTGATGATACTGCCATTTGGATATCTGCAGTTTCATCAATAACTGCAGGAGTGTTTCCGGGTCCGACACCCAATGCCGGTTTGCCGCTCGAATATGCTGCTTTAACCATTCCGGGACCGCCTGTTGCAAGGATTGTTGCAACGTCAGGGTGTGTCATAAGCATATTTGTCAATTCCAATGACGGAGTATCAATCCACCCGATAATATCAGCCGGAGCACCTGCTGCAACTGCTGCATCCAAAACGATTTTTGCTGCCGCAATTGTTGATTTTTTTGCTCTCGGGTGAGGAGAAAAGATGATTGCATTTCTTGTCTTTAAGCAAATCAATGATTTGAAAATTGCTGTTGATGTCGGGTTTGTTGTAGGAACAATACCTGCTACAACACCTAAAGGTTGTGCAACGATTTTAATACCGTTTACTTTGTCTTCGCTGATGATACCGCAAGTTTTTGCGTTCATGTGCTTGTGGTAAATGTATTCTGATGCAAAGTGGTTTTTGATAATCTTATCTTCAACAACACCCATGCCTGTTTCTTGAACAGCCATTTCTGCCAAAGGAATACGGGCTTTGTTTGCAGCAATAGCCGCAGCCTTAAAAATTTTATCTACTTGTTCTTGCGAAAATGTCGCATAAACTTCTTGCGCTGCTTTTACTCTCTTAATCAAGGCATCCAACGCTTCAGGAGTTTCAACAAGTGCATTTTCATTTTTAGCTTTTGTCATTTTTGGTTTTCTCCTATATTAGTGATTTTATTCCCTAATCAATCTTATATCATCTAGTTGTTTCTTTGTCAACACCTAGTGTTTACAAGTTTTCACAATGGCTAAAATTGCACGAAATACAACTATTTCCGTGATTAAAATCACGAATAAGCGCATAAAAAGGAATTTTTACCCTAATCAATTAAAAAGAAATTATTTTTTCCAAGTCGACACAGGCTTTTAAGGGCAATGCGCAAACTTTGATATCGGTTTTAAATTTGCAGAAAATATCCTTAACCTTAACGGCATCTTTTTCAGTCGTAATGAGGTATTTCACGTCATTTTTTTGAGCAATATCCAAAAGGAGTTCCGCATCTTCAACCGAATATGGATGATGATCGGGAAATTCCATGCACAGAAGCATTTGATAATCTTTTTTCACAAAATCAAAAAATTCCTTCGGTTGTCCGATAGCGCAAAATGCCATAACGGTCGCACCTTTATAGAGTTTTTCGTTAGTTTGAATATTATATGCTTTTTCGGGAAGCATTTTGCAAAGGAAAGTCGGTTTGTTAAAGCGTTGTTTTACCTCGTCACAATATTTGAGGGCATTTTCGTCATCCAAAGTTTTATTTGTGACAATAACGGCAGTTGCTCGCTTAATATTTTTGAGGCATTCTCTGAGCGGGCCTGCGGGAAGCAGTTTTTCATTCCCGAATTTGTTGGCTTGGTCAATTAAAACGAGGTTATCATTGCGATTGAGTTTTCTGTGTTGAAAAGCATCATCGGCGATTATAACATCGCAACCGAAGTCTTTTTCGGCTTTCATAGCAGCCTTTGAACGGGATGAGCTGGTCAAAACCACGGCAGACGGACAATGTTCAGCGAGCCAAACAGGTTCGTCACCTGCTTCTTTTGCAGAGAAGAATATTTTTTCCCCGTCCGATACGACATTGACCTCTTTGTTCGGAAGTTCTCCGCCGTATCCTCTTGAAACTATCGCAACTTTTTTGCCGCGAGAGATACAATATTCCGCAAGCGCCGCGGTAAAGGGAGTTTTGCCGACTCCGCCCGTCGTAAGATTGCCGACGGCAATTGTTTTTACATTCGGGAAATAGGACTTGATTATATTTTTGTCGTACAAAAAATTTCTCACAGAAGTGATTATGCCATAAGGTATTGAGCCTATCGAAAGCAAAAAAACCAAAACCCGCTTATAAAAGCAGGGATTGGTTTCGTAATGCAATTTTGATATAAAAAGTTTCATCTTATAACCTTAGAACATCAATCTGAAGAACAAAAATCTCTTGTTCAATTTTTCCGAGAACTTCTTAACGTTCGCCGTTGTTGCTTCTACGTCTTTCAAGGATTGTTTTATGTTATCGCGTTCGTCTTCTGTCACGTAGTTAACAGTATCGAGCGTGATTGTGAGTTTATCGAGCGCGAGGTTGAGTTTTTTAACCGTATCGCCGAGTTGTTTTCTTACGAGAGGGTCTTTCGACATATCGTTTATGCAAGATGAAAGTTCCGATACGTTTTTCGCGGTAACTCTAACGTCTGCGAGAAGTTTTTCGGTTTCCGGATCTTCCATAATCTTGTTAACGTTGCAAGAAAGTTTGTTAACATTTTTGATTGTTTCGTTTACGTTTTTGGCAAAGTCTTTTTGCTCGGTGACTTCAATTACGGAATCCGCAATTTTGTTGAGTTTTTCGCTCAAATCGTTGACTTGAACGGAGAGTGTTTCAACCTCTTCTTTAGAAACATCCAACAAAGCGGTGGCTTTGTCGATAGCCTTATTGGCATTAGCAGTAAGGGCATCAGCATTTTTGATGGTTTGTCTGATGTCATTCATAACGTCATCCGACAAAATTGCCGACAATTTTTCGTTTGTTTCCGCAAGCGCAGTAGCCGAACGATATTGGAGTTCCATAAAATCGGAAATTCTCATAGGTTCAATAATCGTGTAAGGAGAATCCGTTTTCGGAAGTTCGATTTTTATGTCTTGAACGGGAGTAAGTCTTAATTTGTCAATGCCGTCTTTCTTTGCAACGGCAGAACCGTCAAGCAAATCGGGCAAAATCAAACCGGGCATATTAATAATATAACTGATTTTCATTACGTATTCTGTCGGAAATTTTTTTGCCAATAAGGGTTGCAAAGTCTTTGTTTCGACGAGTTCCGCTTTTTTAATCAAGCCGACATCGTGATATTTTTTGGATAAAAGCATTTCAACTTTGTCGCCCGAATGAAGAACATTTTCTTTTCCGACGAAAGGAACGTAGATATTTCTGATTTTCGGCGGAGTAATTTCCAAGAATTGTTCGCCGATAATACCTGATTGTTGGATAGACATCGTGGATGCGGACGGAATTTTGATGTTAGGTTCGGTAATAACGAATTTGACCGCAACGTAACTGTCCTCGTCCTTTATTTGAGGAGTGAGACTTTCGATTTGCCCTATTCTGACACCCATCATATTAACGCTGGAACCCGCTCTGAGCCCGTTAATGTCTTTAAAAGCAACAGAAATTCTTTCCCCTGCGGAAATCGAACGACCTTTTACCCAAAGAACGGTAAAGACCAAGATACAAATTGCCGCGAGGGTCAATATACCAACTTTAAAACTAGATGAAAATCTCATTTTTTATCCTTTTGTTTTCAATTTACCATATTTTTCCGAAAATTAAAAATCGGAAACATTTATTTTCATAGGTCCGTCAGGCGACGCATCTATAAACTGTTTTGTATAAGGGGTAAGCCCCATGCAAAGTTCTTGAGGAGTACCGTTAAATACGATTTTTCCGTGATAGAGCATAACAACTCTGTCCGCACATCTGTTGATTGTGGAGAGTTGGTGGGTGACAACAATCGCGGTCGAATTGGTTTCGTTGCGAAGTCTCACGATATAATCTTCAATAATTGTCGAAGCAACGGGGTCAAGACCTGCTGTCGGCTCATCGTACAAAATCAACGACGGTTCCGTGATGATTGCGCGCGCAAAACTTACACGTTTTTGCATACCGCCCGAAAGTTCGTACGGATATTTCTTTTCAATATTGCTCAAACCAACCGTTTTTAACTTTTGAGCAACCATTGTTTTCAATTGTTCTTGGGTATATTTGCCCTTAAATTCTTTTCTTTCCTGCAAAGCAAAAGTGATATTATCAAAGACATTCAACGAGTCGAACAAAGCCGAATATTGAAAAACCATTGCAATATCGCCGTCGGTATCTTGAGTAATTTTACCCGAAGTCGGCTCCAAAAGCCCCGATATCAACTTCAAAATCGTACTTTTTCCCGAACCGCTAAATCCGACTATGGCAAGGATTTCACCTGTATTTACCGTGAAAGATATATCGTCAAGAATAACTTTGTCATCAAATTTTTTAGTTAAATGTTCTACCGTTAAAGCCATACTTCACCTTTTTAGAAATAGAATAATAACGCGAAGATATAGTCGATTATAACAATTCCGATAAACGACCATACAACCGCCTTTGTGGTTGCGATACCAACACTTTTTGCCCCGCCTTCGGCATCAAATCCGCAACTTGAACTAATATGCGCAATTGCGGCTCCGAAACATGATGCTTTTAGGAGCATTATGCCGATATCTCTGTTAAACAAACCCAATTTGACGGAAGAGATAAACCCGATTCCGTTGACCTCAGGACTTGTTAAAGACGAAACAAAACCGCCGCAGAAAATTCCGACCGTGCAGGCAACAATGGTGATTAAAGGCATCATTAGAGCGCCTGCGATAACTCTCGGAACGAAAATGTATTTTACGGGCGGCACTTTCAATACTTCCATTGCCGAAACCTGATCCGTGACTTTCATTGTGGCAATTTCGGAAGCCATTGACGAGCCAATCATCGAAATTATGGCAAAACCCGTCATAATCGTACCCATCTCGCGAACGGTAACAATGGCAAAAAGTGCGCCGATTAAGCCCGCACCGCCTTGTTTTACCATTTCGGGAGCAATTTGTACCGCGAGGATGACAGATGTCATAGAAACGATTGTCAGAGTAATCGGTAAGGAATCTATCGCAAACTTTGAACTCTGCTCGATTATGTGCCTGTACGCAAATTGTCCCGTAAGAATATACTTCATAACCTCGAAAAAGCGCACCGTCATTCGTCCGAACGTTTCAAAAAAATCCATCATCTGATTTTTTACGATTCGGGCAAATTGATAGGTCGCCGTCTGTGTAATAAAGTATTCTATCCGTTTCATAGAAACAAGTTTACACTAATTTTGAGTATTTTGAAACCCATCATACAAATTACATTTTGCAAAATGACCGTTTCCGAAATCGCAAATCGGAGGAATTTTTTCGCTGCAAATCGGCAAAACTTGCGGACATCTTGTGTGGAATTTGCACCCCGAGGGAAGATTTTTCGGCGAGGGAACATCTCCCGTTAATATAATTTTTTGTCTGTTATTGTCCTCGGAAATCACGGGAACGGAACTCAATAATGCCTGAGTGTAGGGATGTTTCGGATTTTCAAAAAGGTTTTCGTTCTGAGCAATCTCAATAATTTCGCCAAGATACATAACCGCAGTCCTGTCGCAAATATGACGAACCACACTTAAATCGTGAGAAATGAACAACAGCGTGAGATTTAACTCTTTCGTCAAATCTTTCAAAAGATTAATTATCTGAGCGCGAATGCATACGTCAAGCGCACTGACGGGTTCGTCCGCCACGATAAATTCAGGCTTCAAAATTATCGCGGAAGCAATAGAAATTCTCTGTCTTTGACCTCCCGAAAACTCGTGAGGATAATAACTCAAAGCATCTTTATCAATCCCCGTAAGTTCGCAAACCTCTTCGATTTTAGAGTTAATAATTTTTTTGTCTTTAATTCCGTGAACGAGGAGAGGCTCTTTCAAAATATCATAGATTGTCATCCTCGGATTTAAACTGGCATAAGGGTTTTGGAAAACCATTTGTGCAGATTTGCGAAAACTGTTCACATCCTTGAGGGTAGTTATATCAACTCCGTTGAAAAATATTTTTCCCGTAAAGCCTTTCTCCAAAAGCAATGTACAACGACCAAGGGTCGATTTTCCGCAGCCTGATTCGCCGACAAGTCCCAAAATTTCGCCTTTTTTTATTTCCAAAGAAACATCATTAACGGCATTGATAAAAGTCTTACCGCTACCGCCAAACGCTGTTTTGACGGGATATTTCATATTCAGATTTTCGATTTTTACAAGGGTTTCCACGTTTTTATTATACCTGTATTTTTGCCGAATAATATTGCCGATTTAGTCAGAAAACGGACTTTCCAAAAGGCTTATACTCTTGTCCTCAGAGTTGAACGAACATTTTACACCAATCGGGAGTGTGTATTTATTCTCATCATGAGATATCGCAAAGTCATTAACAGCAGGGATATTCAAGTTTTTTGCATATTCCGAAATCACATCATTTACAAAGTTCGGCTTGTCCGCCCCCGAAAATTGCCCGATTGCAAATCCTGCAACGTTTTTGACAAATTTTTCATTTCGCATAAGTTGGGTAAACATCCTGTCGATTTTGTATGCAGGCTCGTTCACATCTTCCGTGAAAAATACAAATTTTTCATCGGGAATAAAATCAGCCCCTCCGAGCATCGAAACTATTGTGGCAAGATTTCCGCCCCAAAGAACAGCATTTTCGACGCTTCCCGAATTTAGAACTTTGCCTTTTTTTGAAGAAAAAACCAAAGGTTTTTCGGTTGTCAGAGTTTCAAAGAAAGATTTTTTGGTAAATTGCGATAACTTTTCCGCGCCAAAATCGCCGTTTGCCATAGCACCGTGAAACGATACAAGGTTTGCCTTTTTGTAAAGCATTAAGAGCAAAACGGTGATATCAGAATAACCGCAAAAAATTTTCGGATTTTTTGCAATCAAATCATAATCAAGTTTATCGACAATTCTCAAAAGACCGTAACCGCCACGCGTGCAGACTATTGCATCAATATTTTTATTACAGAAAAGTTCTTCAATTTCGGCAATTCTTTCCTCGTCAGATCCGGCATGGTAGCGAAATTTTTTGAAGGTCGTTTCGGAAATTTTTGTTTTGTAGCCCGAATTTTGAAAATATTTTTCTGCTTTTTTAATCCTGTCAAAATCTCGAATCTCGCCTGATGCCGAGAGCAGAGCGATTGTGTCACCTTTCTTTAATTTTTTTGGTTTAATTAAATTCATAATTAAGATTTTTTCAGCCTTTTCGTTTATAATACCGATAGTAGCATTTTAATTTGTTCGGAGCAAATCATTGAGCAAAAAATACATTCCTTTATATACAAAATACAGACCAATGGTTTTCGCCGACATTACGGGACAAGAAAGCACGGTTAAGGCACTTTCAAATGCGATTGAGTCAGGCAGAATTATGCATGCCTACTTGTTTTGCGGACCGAGAGGAACAGGTAAGACCTCATCCGCCAGAATTTTCGCAAAATCTTTAAACTGTGTAAACGGTCCGACCGTCACACCTTGCGGAAAATGCGCAGGCTGCTTGGATGTCATAAACTCAACCCCTGTTGATGTAATCGAAATTGACGCGGCAAGTAACCGTTCCGTTGAAGATGCAAGAAACATTCTAGAAAAAGTTCAATACGCACCGCTTCACGGAAAATACAAAATATATATCATCGACGAAGTCCACATGCTTACGACAGAAGCGTCAAACACGCTTTTGAAAACATTGGAAGAACCGCCCGAAAACGTTATCTTCATACTTGCAACGACAGAGTCTCACAAGGTTTTGGAAACTATCGTTTCAAGATGCCAAAGATACGATTTCAGAAGAATTACAACGGCAGATATCGTTAAAAGACTTTCGTTTATTGCGAAATCGGAAAATATTCAAATCGACGAAGAAGCACTCCTTGCGGTTGCAAAAAATGCAGCGGGCGGAATGCGCGATGCCGTCGCTTTGTTAGACCAATTAAGCGTTTTGGGACAAAACAGAAGCATCACCATTGAAGATGTCAACGAAATTTTAGGAAGAATTTCTTACGACACAATTTATGAACTCGCCGAATGCATAAGCGGTAAAAACACCGAAAAAGCGCTCAAAATCCTAAATGAAATCCACGACCGAGGAAACGAACCGAGCCGAGTTTTGACTGCGTTAATTCAATATTTCAGAGATATGTTAATCCTGAAATCTTGTTCGGATAAGGATTTAGTCCTTTCAATGACAGGAATTAACGAAGAAATTTTTGACAAAATCAAAGAGCAAAGCGAAAAATTCAACACCCAAACTTTGATTTACTTTGCGGACAGACTTTCGTACCACTTCGGCAAATTAAAAGAAAATACAAATAAATATATGTGGGCAGAACTTTGCATTATTGATTTGACAAGCACGGAAGATGTACCGACAATTGCCGAGTTGACTCAAAAAGTCGCAATGCTTGAAGCAAGAATAAACGGCGAAAACATCCCGCAGGCTGCCCCGATACAAAGGGTTGCGCCTCAGCCGACTTATCAGCCGAAACCTCAAATCGAACAAAAAGAACACACGGCTTATACCCCGTCACAGAAAGAAGTTCAACCGACTGCACCCGTTTCAGGCGCTTCCGAACCACAAAAAGCAGAGGTAAAACAAGAAGTTGCACCGTCTGCACCTGCTCCGAAAGTTTCAAGAGAAACAGACGATATGCACGCTGATTGGGCACAAATTACGGCAGAAATCAAAGGACCCGCGAAGTTCTTCTTCTCGAAAATTGCAAAACCGATTGAAGTTAATTCTCACAAAATCGTCATCGCATTCAGCAATGAAGGCGCGGCAAAGCAAGCAAACGATCCGTCAAAGAAATCACTTCTTCAGGCAGCGGCTTGCGGATACTATGACGTAGCGTCAATTCAAGTTGAAATCAAGGTCGGCTCTTACGAAGTAAAAAAAAAGCCTGACGACGAACACCCTTTGACAAAAGAGATTGAAAAGCCCTCGGCACCTGTTCAAGAACATAAAAGGTTTGAACCGCCGAAGCAGTTTACTTCGCCCGTAAAAGAAGAAAAAATCGCGCCGACACCTGCGCCGACACCTGTGCCGACTCCGTCGCAATCATCTTCACCGGCGCAATCGACTGTAACAGAGGAGGATGTTCCTCCGTCAGAACCTGATTTTACGGAAAATTATGACGATTTGGATTCAAATTCGTATAATATGGATATTCCCGAACGTGATGAAGCCACAAAAAAGGCTATGATAAACGAATTGGACATTTCAGACACGGCAAAAAACATCCTTGAATTATTCGACGGAAAAATTGCGAATTAGTGGTTTTTCATAGCGCGTTGAATATCGCGGTTTTGCGTTTTCTTGGTCAAATCTTCACGCTTGTCGTAGAGTTTTTTACCCTTGCAAAGTGCTATATCGAGTTTTGCAAAGCCGTTTTCGGCGATAAAAAGTTCAATCGGAATAATAGTATAGCCGTCTTTTTTGATTTTTCCGACCATTTTCATAATTTCTTTTTTATTCAAAAGGAGTTTTCTTTTTCTCTCAGGCTCTTTGTTGTAGCGATTGCCTTGTTCATAAGGGCTGATATGACAAGAATAGAGCCACATTTCCCCGTTTTCAATCTTACAAAAACTGTCTTTTAAATTAACGGAACCTTTTCTGATTGATTTAATTTCCGTACCGCAAAGCACCATGCCCGCCGTGAACTTGTCGAACAGGTGGAAATCGTGAAAGGCTTTTCTGTTTACTGTTACCGATTTTTTAGTCATACCCGAATTATAGCAATCAAAACCGCATTATGCAATCAATCTTATCTGATTTTTTTGTACAAATTCAACATTTTTTCGTTGTTTTTGTCATAATCATTAAACTTTGCAACAAGTTGAAAACCGTGTTTTTTAAGGATTTCGGGGTTATGATAGCAATGCGAATGGGTGAGTTTATCGGTAGATATTTTCATCCAGTCATCGTCAGTTTTTGTTCGGTAAGAAGAATAATAACAATAGGCAAAAAGTCCAGTTTTGTATGAGTATTCGGGAGTTTTTCCGTTTTCGTAATTGTAATCCGTAACGGCATTTCTGTATTTTTGGATATCTCTAATCACCGTACTGTCTTGAATATTCGGAATCAAAACAAACTCGTACTTATTCCAATCAATATCGCTTTCGTCCGTTGTTTCCATAAGTCTGAAATCGACCTTGAAATCATCGGTTTCGCTATGTTTGGGGTAAAAAATATTCGTTCCCGAAGTAGCAAAATAAAGCACATCTTTTTTGCCCGAATGTTTTTTGACAAAACTAACCCAATTGCAGGCTTGCGAATTGTCGCATAAATCCAAATTTGCGCACAAACTGTGGGTTTTGAACTCACTTACGGACGGATATTTTAAGAACGTGTAAACCAAATATGGTGAAAAACGTCTTTCGTAAAAATAGTACGAAAACGTAAACATATAAATCATAATAATCGCCAAAACCTTGCGAAATACACCTTTTTTGACGAAAGAATAAACGCAAATCGGAGAGGCAAACATAACGAAGAACATCAAAAATCTGATGCTAAAAATCATATAGCCCAATGATACCGAAAGTACCGCAATATTAAGCAAAAATCCGATTGCAACAATGCCCAAAACTAACGAACGTTTTGAGTGTTTGATTTTTTTCAAAGCAAAAACCACCGACGGCAAAAACACCAAAAAGCCCAAAACGCCAAGCCCGCTCATATTTTCAAAATTGTTTCCGATTTCAAAAAACTCGGTTTCGGGAGTAATAAGGCAAATGTCGGGAGATATTCCCAAAACAGCAATCAAAATGTTTGAAAGCCCCGTGACAATTCGCCACGGCAGAATGCTCAACGGAAATCCCGAAAAATCAATAAATCTCGCAAAATATCTGATAATATTTGCGACAAAAGCCTGAAATCCGCCGACAAATTTGTGCATTTCGCAACTTTGGGCAGATGCAATGAAATTGCCGAAATCCAAATAATTTTGGACATAATTGTATGCCCCGAACAAAACAAAATTCAAAACAAAAAATCCGCCACAGAGGGCTATCGGCTTCAAAACATTTTTATTTCCGAACAAATATGCAATTGTGCATGTGACGAGCAGCAAACTCGGCGCTGCTTGCAAAGACGGAGTTTTCGTCCCAACAGCCAAAGCAAAAAGCAACCCCGCAAAATAAAAACACGTTGTTCTGTTTTCCTTTACCCCGAGCGCAAAAACATACACCGCCGAAAGCATTAATGCCGCAATTGAAATATTCGTTTCCGCACCCGAAATCGAAAGCATAACATTGTGCATTGCAAAAATCGAAAACAAAGTCCAAAGTGAATGCTTCATTGAAAAATTCAGAAATTTCAACAAACCTCTAAACGCAGCAACAAACAATATCGCTGATAACAAAGAAAAAAGCCTTACAAACAAAAGACTTTTTGTAAACGAATAAGCCCAAAGGTAGAAAACCTCCGAATTTACAGGCATTACAAGCGCTCTTGAATCCGCAATTTCAAAATGGTTTATGTTGTGAGCCGCGTACCAAAAAGGCAATCTTGCTACGTGGTAAGAAAACGCATCCTCGTCAATTGCAGGCACCATAAAGGTATAAATCAAAGAGCCGACAAGGAAAATCAAAAACGCAACCGCAACGGCTTTTAGCCACCTATCGGTTTTTAATGCAATTTTGAGTTTTCTGACCTCATCTTTTATTTCAAGCGAAAAATCAGGCTTCTGTTTGTTTTTCAGCCACAAAAGCGCCGATAAAACGAAAATCAACAAATTCGCCAACAAAATATTTTTAGGGCAAATTGCCGAAAAAACAGAAAGTATCTCAAGCACTCCGACGACCTGCGCAAATCCTATCGCAAAAAAGCCGCACAGCGCGAGATAAACCCTTTTGTTTTCAAAAATCAAGGTCAAAAACGCAGAAGACATAACCGTCAAAATTATTGAAATCATCAACAATACCTGCATTTTGCCCCCTTTGGGAAAATTATAGCACGAAATCAGCGTTTTATAACGATTACGCTGGCGAGAGAATTTCCGTTTCCGTGAGAAAGGCTGAGCCTAAAATCGAGATTTTCCGCAATTTCTTTAAGCAAACGCACCTTCGGAACACCGTTTTTTTCATTGAAAATCTCAATTTGCGAAAATTCGATATTTGCAAGCCCCAAAGAGCATAATGCCTTGTATACCGCCTCTTTCGCGCTAAATCTTACCGCAAGATGAGGAGCGGGATTTTTGAATGAAAAGCAATACTCAATTTCATTTTCGGTAAAAATGCGCTGAACAAAAGGCTCATTTTTGTCTTTTGCATACTTGTCAAATCTGGAAATATCTTCGATATCCGTACCGATTGAAAAATCTGTCTCCACTAAATAAAAACCCCTTTCAAAATCGGGATAATTTTTCCCGAAAACAAAGCAACTCCTGCCAAAATCGAACAGAAAGACGCAACGCAAACCGCAGCCGCCGCCATATCTTTCGACATTTCGACCAATTTTGAATATTTGTTTTTAAAAACAGAATCAAGCATAAATTCGATAACGGAATTTAAAAGTTCGCAAATCAGAACCATAGCAATTAAAATGAACAAAATGCAAAATTCCACAGTCGAAAACTTCAAAAAAATCGCTAAAACAACCGCAAGAATTGCCATTATGAGTTGTCTGACAAAATTTCTTTGAGACTTCAAAGCAACCCTAAACCCGTGCAGGGCATAGTTGAAACTTTTGAAAAAATTTGTTTGAGAATATTTAGACATCCAAGACAGCCTTAATCTTATTTTGAGTTTTTACGACAAAATTATAATCATCTTCTGTTTGGTGGTCAAAACCCAAAAGGTGCAGCATACCGTGTGCCGCGATTAAGCGTGATTCATCCTCTGTCGAAACATTATTTTGCGCAGCCTGTTCTTTTATAGTGTCGAGAGAAATCAAAATCTCCCCGAGATTAATCTCACCATCCATAATAAAGACATCGTCAGGCTCGGAATCCGCAAAAATCGCAAAAGTTATAACATCCGTAGGGCGATCAATATGACGGTATTCGCGGTTTATTCTGTGAATTTCCGCATTGTCGCAAAGCACGATATCAAAAACGATTGTCGAATAATCAAAGCCTTTTAAGCAATATTTTTCCTTAATTTCCGGCAACGTAAGCATATACGCAAACATCTTTTGAACATCGTCATGAAAAGCAACTTCATCAAACGGAAATTGTTCGTAAATATTTTCTATGAATATGTTAGTTGTTATTTTCTTCATTTTCAGACTTCGGAGTATCGGGTTTCAAGTTTTCGGGCAAAATTTTGTCGGTCATTTTTTGCTTAGAACGCGCTTCTAATTCTTCCAAAATATTATCATGGTATTTAATTCTTTGGTGATGAGCCGCTCTCAAAGATTTTTCAAACGTTTCCGCGATTTTCTTCAAATCTCTCAACGACAAAGGACAATCGGAAAGTTGACCGTCGTTGAGTTTTTCGACGATTAATCTGTTAATCATTTTTTCCAATTCTTCGTGAGAATAGATATCTTTAAGGGTTCTCGACGCGGATTCAACCGTGTCGGCAATCATAACGATAGCAGTTTCTTTGGTTTGCGGCTTGGGTCCGGGGTATCTGAATTGCTCTTGCAATACGTTTTCCATACCTTCTTGTTTAACCGCTTGCGAGTAGAAGAACGATGCCAATGTCGTGCCGTGGTGTTGCGCGATGAAATCTTTGATAATATCAGGCAACTTGTATTCGTCCGCAAGTTCCAAACCGTCTTTTACGTGAGAAACAATAACCATTTTGCTTAATCTCGGATTAAGTTTGCAATGCGGGTTTTCAATACCGAAATAGTTTTGGTTTTCGATAAAGAACAAAGGTCTTTTCAATTTTCCGACATCGTGATAAAGCGCACCGACTCTTACGAGAGTGGCATTTGCACCAATCGCTTCGGCTGCCGCTTCCGCTAATGTTGACAACATCATCGAATGAGAAAACGTACCCGGGGCTTCAAACTGCAATCTCTTCAACAAAGGTTGGTTCGCATCACCAAATTCCGACAAACCGTAAGGGGTAATGATACCCGAAACGCTTTCCAAAATCGGCAACATACCGAGCGCGATAATGCCGCTGGATGCACAGTTTAAAAATCCGAACAAAATATCAGGCATAAGCCATTTTGTGTATGCATCCGTCAAGCAAAGTTGCAACATATAAAGCGCAACAATGCAAAGCACCATAACGACGGAGATTTCCAAACCGACTTTGATAATTTGAAATCTTTTGATAAAATTGATTTTTGAAGCGAAAATTGCCGAGAATAAAGCAACCACGATGAATACCGACAAACTTGACGCAGAGAGCCAAAGTGCCGAAGAAATCATGACCGTTGCAATAACCGTTATGAAAAATGACGCTCGCGGATTTGTGAAAACCGAAAGCATAATTACATAAGCAGGTATCGGCAGCAAATAAATCGACCAATCAGGCGGAATTATAATCGCGACAAAGGTCAACAACAACGATAGCAGCACGATAATCGAAATATATTTTCTGTTCAAAAATTGCTTTTCAAATAATCTTAAATAATTATAAATAGCAAAAATACCGATAACAAAAAGTGCGAAGATACCGATTACACCGCGCAAGTTTATCTGCACAATGCTGTAACCCGCTTTCAAAAGGGCATCTCGTTTAACCTTGGTAACTCTTTCCCCTTTTGAGACAATCTTTTCGCCTTTTTCATAAACAACTCTAATCGGAACGACCGAATCCGCAACACTTTTCTTCGCTTTTTCCGTCGCTTCTTCATCCATTGCCATGTTCGGAACGATTACCTGTTCAAGCAAAGCACAGATGAGTTTCGTTTGAACTCTTGTCGTACCCTCATCCGTATTTTGAGAAATTTCGATTTCGATATTGTTTCCGTAAAGGTCTTTTTCCGTAATACCTTGAGCCAAAACCTTTTTAAGGGTATGTTTTGCTCTGTCAAAAAGCACCTGATTTGTTGCATCATTAGAGCGCAAATAAATCGTCGCGAGATAATCTTCTCTGTCCGTATTTTGCAAATCGAACAACTCAACGATTTTGTTATGCTTACTTTGGTAAGTATCGTCAGACGACTTAATTGCTTCCATTGAGGCAACCAAATTGTCAAAGTCGTTGATAATAAACATATCTTCCGCAGGACGCATAATCGGGTCTAACTTTTGCGCAAGTTCCTTTTTGCGCTGCTCGGTCTTTTGAGTATCAATAACTTCAACGGTTCTTTCCGCAAAAACATCACGTCTTGCAATACCGTTTTCGTCGATTAAACTTCTAAAGAAAAAATGTTTTGACGATAAAAGCAGGGTAAAAATCAAGGCAAATGCAAGAAGCAATACCAAGTTTTTAAATGCCGCCGATTGAAAATAGTCTTTTATTGTCGGTTTATGAAATTCTAATTTACTGTTAGCCATATCCTAACCCACTCGTACAATTGAGCGGTACTCCGTATTAGTTTAAATTATACCGTGTATTTTTGCACATAAAAACTGAAATTGCAAATTTCTAAACATATTTGATATTTTAAAAATAAAATAATATAATACGGTATCTAAGGAAAGAGTCTTTCAAACGGGATATGCAAATCGACATTAGTAATAAATATATAAAAACATCATTAATTACGATATGCGTTTTGGCTGTGATATGGTTAATCACCGCATCATTATACGTTTTTGCACTCCCCAAAATCGTGAACATTCAATCAAGAATGCCGCAGATTGAATATCTTTTTAACAAAAAAACAGGTCTGACTTTGGATGTCAAAAACCCGACGGTAAAAACCTGTTTCAGCGGGGCAATATACGCAGGCGCCGATGAAATCGGCATCTACGACACCGACAAAGACGTCGTTTTCAAGACAAACAACCCCTCATTCAAAATCCAACCATTGAAGTTGTTTTTCAAAAAACTTTCCATCCGCGAAATTAAAGCGCAAGACACGATTTTAAACATAACAAGATTTAGCGAAAAAAACTTCGGCGCAGATGTTTTTTCGTACAAATTCGACAAACTCCCCATAGATATTCAGTTTCAAGGTTCAAATATTGATGTCGGAAAATATAAAATCTTTTTTGAAGATAAATATTTAAAGAAAAACATCAGCCTTGAAGGCTCGGAGTTTGTTCTGAAGCCGATATCGAGAAGACTTTCCAATCTTACAACCGACGGGAAATTAAATATCGACGGCAAAACAGCCTCTTTTGATTTTAATATTATAAGTAATTTTTTAATTAAAGAGAAAATAAACTTTTGCGACTATTCAATTGCTGGCAAAATCACAAACATTGATTTGCAGGCATTTGCGCCTTATTTGGACAACATTTGGAAATTAAAAAACGCAAAAGGTCTTATTAACGTAAACTTTAGCACGGGCGGAAATAAGAAAAATATCGCGCAAATCGACGTTAAAGCAAAAAACATCTCTATTAACGAAGGCGACTTTGAAAAACAATTCGTCGCAAAAGGGGAAACGAAGTTAACGATAAGGATTTCAGAATCAAACGGCGACTTGAAAATCGAAGGTTTAAAATTTAAAACTCCGAATATTGACGTTTTGGTAAAAGGTAACATCAAAAATTATATGAAAGAAAAAGCAGGCTTGGATATTGCTATAAGCCTTGCACCGTCACAACTTTCGGACATTATCGACCTTTTGCCGTACGGAGTTTGCAACGAAATCAACATTATAAAAAGAACGGGGATGAAGGGAAAAGTTTCAGGCGCGATAAAAGTCGTCGGGAAATTACCTAAACCGAGAGTTTACGGTAATGCGGAATCCGTTGGCACATCCGCCGTAAGAGGAATGGAAAAAACTCACAATGCCGTTATTAAATTGCGTTTTGAAGACACTATTTTGCACTCGCAGATTGATTTGGTAACAGATAATAAGCAAACCTTTGCATTGACGGGCAAAAGCCACATTTACGAAGATGATTGGGATATTTTTGACATCACAACTTCGGAAGCGGTAGACTTGAAACTCGTAAAAGCTGTCCTTGTTCCGGTCAGCGAACTTTTTGATTTCCCGATAGGACCTGTTCCGATGTTGACGATATATTCGGGTACAGGCTCAGCGAAAATGCACATTAAGGGCAAAAGACTCGACAAAATAAATTCAAAAATCGACGGTTACGTTAAAATCAAAAACGGCAACGCAAGATTTGACGGCATAAACACCCAAATTACAAACATAAACCTGCTCTTGGATTTCATTCAGGACAAAATTCTTTTTGACACAAAAAACGCAAATGTCGCGGGTTACAAGATTTTTGTAAACGGTCAATGCAACACCCACGGAAACCTTGTTCTTAATGTAGGTTCGGACAGCATTGGAGGAAACAAACTTTTAAACATCGTAAACACAAGCGAAGTTTTAAAAGACATCAAAAAAACGATTGATATTATAGAAAAAGTCGGCGGAAACCTCAAATTGCGATTAACAATGAAAGGAACTATCGACGTCGAGGATAACTTCTTTGATGCAGTTCAAAAACTCGCAATGGACGGAAATGTAGCCCTTAACAATAACACGACTTCATTAAAAGGCTTTGACACAAACTTCTACGGCGCAACAGGAAATATACATTTTACGGAAAAATCCGCAGAAGCAAAGAAACTCAAAATAAACTTCGGCGGCTCTACCGTTTTTGTCGATTTAAAATCAGTCCTCCAAAAAGGAAAAGACCCTCAATCGGAAATCCGCATTTGGGGAAATGCGCTAAACACTTACGATACCGTATCTGTCGTCTTAAAATCCGATATTGCCCGTTCGATGGGAGTAAAAGTCAATAAAATCCCCGTTTTCCGCGGAAAACACACCTTGGATTTCAAGAGCAAATTAAACGACAATCTTCCGGATTTCAACACAATGAGCACGGCAATAAAGATTTTGCCGAATGTTCAAGGGGGCAGAGTTCAAATCCCGACAGGAGAACTTTATGTCGAAAACGGAAATGTGACAATCAAGAATTTGAACATAAAAGCCGACAATTCAAAAGCGGGCATAAACGGTACCGTCAAACGATTTGCTGCTAAAAATCCCGAATACAACATCTCTGTAAAAGGAAACGACATCTCCGTAAAAACCATAACTGACTTGGCAGGATTATTTCCGCCCCAAATCAAAAAAACAATTCAAAGCGCAAAAGAATACCGCGGGTTACTGAACATCAATTTATTCTTCACGGCAAAAGGTGCAAACGGCAGCGTAAATCTGAAGGATTTCGGCTTCAGACACATAAAAAGCGATGTGCCTGTTCATTTTGCCTATTTGCCGATAAAAATGACACCCAACAAAATCACTCTTTACAACGTTATCGGCTCTGTCGGAAACACAGGAAAATCCCCTGTTTTCTTCAACATAAATGTCGATAATTATATGAAAATCCCGATTGTCAAAGGTTCTTTGGCAATAAAAACCAACCCGATATTTATCGAAAGATATATAAACACAAAACTTTCTCACCCTGTAAAATCGACGGGCGAAATCGCGTTAAGCGCGGATATAAACGGCTCTGTCGACTCACTTAGAATTGCTCCCGTTTTGAAACTTGCAAAAGAATCAGACATTACTTATTTATCGGCAAACTTCGGCGATAGCGACCTGGCGAGGGAAATTCGAGGTGAATTAATTTTGCACCAGAAAGATTTGGTTATAAAGAAAGTCGAATACATAAAATTCCCGACAACGGAAAGCGGAAAGACTTATGCGATGCCGATGTGGAACCTTAACGGAAAAGCAGATTTGATAAAAGGCGTTTACCAACCGACGAATATAAATATTTCGACTTACCGCAACTTACCTGCGAAACTTTTGAATTTCGTTTTCAAAAAATCTCTGATAAAAAGCGGCGAATTTAACTGCAACATAAATTGCAAAATGAAAAACAATACCCCAAAAATCGTCGGCTCTTTCAACCTCGAAAACGCAAGTATTCCGATGTATAACACGGTTATTAAAAACGGTAAAGCCCGCATTAACGAGGATAATATTTTCGTTGTCGTAAACGGAAACACGGTAAATACAAGTTATTCAATCCGTTCAAACATTGTAAATTCAATGACGAAGCCGTTCAGAATAAAACTTCTCGACATAAAATCAAAACAAATGGACTTAGAGCAACTTGTTGCCGTTATCAATAAATGGAGTATCGATGCATATATGAACGCGTCAATGAACAACAACGTAAATGTTGATATTTCAGATTTCACAATAGACAAAGGCATCTTCAGCGTTGATAACATAAGTTATAAAACCTGCCCGATAGAAGATTTCGTTGCGAATTTCTCACTCAATAAAAATTCTATTTTGGCAATTAATGCAGAAACATTTAAAATGACAGGCGGAACAGTAAACGGTTCGTTGAAATATAACTTCCAAAACGGCGAAACGGAAAGCGCTTTGACCGTAAAAGGCATCGACTCAAACAGCGCCGCTTATTCGTTCTTGGGCTTGAAAAACCAAATTAACGGCAAACTCGACGGCGATATGGCAATCAGGACAAAGGGCTTTGAGGATATGGAAAGGGTTAAAAACCTTAACGGCAAACTGAATTTCAGAATTGCAAACGGGAAAATGCCGAAACTCGGCTCCCTGGAATACCTTTTGAGAACAGGAAACCTCTTGCAGAGCGGACTTACAACACTTTCCGTAAACGGACTTATCGACCTTTTGAAACCGTTTAAACAAGGTTCTTTCTCAAGAATTACGGGATTTTTGTACTTCAAAAACGGAAATGTTCATAACTTCTCAACCTATTCGCAAGGAACAAACATGAGCCTTTATATGAACGGAAATTACGACATCGCGGATACTAACGCGAACATAGTAATCTTCGGCAAACTCGGAAAGAAAATCGACGGTGTCTTGGGACCTGTCGGCAACATTTCAACAAACACGTTGTTTAACCTTATTCCTTGGACAAAGGAAAATTCCGAATACGCGCAAGAAATCAGCAAAATCCCCGATATTGAATATAAAAATCAAGACGTCAGAATTTTTAGAGCGACAGTAAACGGCGACATCAACGAAACGAACTCCGCAACCTCTTTCAAATGGGTGAAATAGCTAGCAATATATTTCTGTTTCGTTCTTGTATGTTACAAAGGCAAGTTTGGAATTAGCCTTTTTGACATATTTGCGTTCGGTGTAAATAATCGGAATTTTTGCATCATTTTGAACTTTGGCAAACCTTTTCGCCAAAAGCGCACAATTTAATAAGACCTCATTCGGAACAGTTTCTTTTGAATTATTTTTTTTCAAAATCACGTGGGCACCATGAATGTTCAACGGATGAAACCATAAGTCTTCCGGTGAGGCAACCTTTGACAAAAGGAAATCATTTTGGATTGAATTTTTGCCGAGATAGACTTTAAAATCACCGAATTGATGACATTCAAGATTTATGGTTTTCTTCTCGGATTTTTTGGAAACAACGTCAGATTTAATGCCGAGTTCGGCAGAAATTTCTTCCGCCTCGTCAATCGTAGTTGCAATATCCACATAAAAACGCTGTTCTTCCAAAGCGGAGAGTTGATTTTCGGCTTCTTCATACTGACTTGATGCGTACTCGATAGCCGTTTTCATTTTCTTATAAAGTTTGTAGTATCTGTTGGCATTTTGAATGATTGTATATCTCGTATCCAACTCGATTTGCACCTTTTCACCGTCATAAGGATTTATAAGTTCCACCTTCGGCAAAACTTCAGCGTGAATATTCATCATAAGGATATCCCCTTTAATCCTGTAATTGTCGGCTTTTTCGTTTTCCAAAAGTTTTTGTTTGAAAATTTCTGTTTGTTTTGAGATTTTTTTGATTTGAGCGTCTATGTAAGAATAAATTTTTGATTTTTTTTGCTTCAAAATTTTCGCAGACTGATGAAACGCAAAGTATCTGTTAATCATCTCGTTAACAGAGTTTTGCGTTTCAAAACCGAGATTTGGAACAAGTGAAAATTCTGAAAAATCAGAACTTATTGAAGGCGCAAAATTTTTAAGTTCAACCGTATTTCTCAAAATTTCAAACAATTGAAAAAGAGTATTTTCGCTAAAATTATCAATAGCCGAAACAGCCTGTTTCACAAGCGGCACAGTCAAATAAAAATACTCCGATGCAAGTTGCAGGGCAAGAGCCGAAACATCCGATACCTCGGTTATTGAGTTTTTAAAATCCTCAAAACTTGTTTGAGAAAGGTCGTTTTTGCATTGCTTTTGAGGATAAATATAGGGCAAAGTTCCCGCAAGTTCGCGGTATTTGCTTTTTTCCTCTCCAACATTATGCGCACAGCCGATGATGTTCATGTCTGAACGGTTGTAAAGTACGATATTACTGTATTTGCCCATCAATTCTATCGCAAAACATAACTTTGATGTTTCATCAAGAGCATCTTTGTAATCGAAATAAAACTCCAAAATCCGTTCTGCGAAAGGTTGTTTAACAGCAACTATTTTCGAGTTCAAGATATATTTTCTTAGCAGCATACAAAACATCGGAGCAGCATCGGGAATGGAAATTCCGCGGGATTGAAGTTCGTCCGTCAGGCAAATGTGAAAAAATTCGGGGTTAATGTTTATGTAAAACTTTTTGTTTTCTCCGTTGTTGCGAAGATGCAAAATCAACTCACGGCGGGTCGGTTGCTGAATTTTTCTGACAGCCGCATTCGTGAGATAGTCCGAATTTTCGTCAATAAATGCTTTTAGAGTAAGTGCGTCGAAATTTATCATAAAATAATTATATGGCTAATAAATCCAATCGTAAAGCGCGGTTTGATTTTTATCATTGTTAGTGCCAAAATCAAAGTATGATTTACGAAAAAGAAGAACGAAAACCGCAACTCTGGCTCTGCGGAGGACATTTTATAAACGACATATACACAGGCATTTTAAATCCTATTATGCCTTTTATCGCCGAAAAAGTTGCGATATCTATGACATTTGCGACCTTCATTTTGAGTTGCTCGCACATTTTCGCATCAATATTCCAGCCGTTTTTCGGCTATTTCGCAGACAAAATGCGAAAAAGAGCCTTAATATTTTGGGGCTTAATTTTCACGGCGGTATTCTTATCGTTCGCACCGACATCGACATGCCCGTACGTGATGATTTTGTTCATCATTTTGGGAAGTCTCGGCTCCAGCCTTTATCACCCGCAAGCACTCGGTCTTGTTCCTAAATTTTCAACCTCAAATGTTGCAAAAAACATGGGGATTTTTATCGCAACAGGAACATTGGGCTTTTCTCTCGGACCTTTGGTTTCTGCGGCAATCGCGCAGTATCTCGGCTTGGAAAAAATGCCGGTTATGTGTATCTTAGGTGTTTTTTGGGCATTAATGATGTTCAAAATGGTTCCAAAGTTTTCAACGGAGCAAGTGATTAAAACCGAAAGTTTCGATTTTGGTAAAGCATTTTCGGACATTTTGAAAAACAGAAAACTCGATATTTTGATAATAATTTCGATTTTAAAATCGCTTATGCAGACCTCTTGTTCAATGTTGTTACCGTTTTTGTGGCAAAGAATGCACTATTCAAAGATTGAAATCGGTGTTGCAATGTTCTGCTTCCTTTTTGCAGGCGGAATTGCATCGTTTTTAAGCCCGAAAGTCGAAAAGAGAATCGGAACGAGGAATGTATTTTATATCTCAATGATTTTACCTTTACCGATTATCGGAATGTTTGCAATGACGTACAAAACCATTCCGTTGTTATCCTTTGCGTTAGTAGCGTTAACAGGATTTGTAGTAATGTTTGCGGTACCTGTTATGATGAGTATGGCACAAAAAATCCTTCCGCAATACAAAAGCATTATCGGCGGATTTATCAACGGATTTTCATGGGGCGTAGTTGCGATAATTATCACAATGGTTAGCCATATCGCAGACACAAACAACTGTATCGTCCCCGTTATTTTGATAATCTCAACCATCCCCGCAATCTGCTCGTTTATGGTGAAAAAATTATTCACCGAGCAAAATGCGTAAGGGCACAATAAATGAATAAAAAATTTATTATAGTCAAAATCATTTTCATAAACATTGTCGGGATTATAGCGTTGTTAGCGGGCGCAGAGTTTTATTGCCAATCAATGGTTGCAATAAATTACCCCGAATGCAAAACCAATCCCTATAAAGAACTCAGACAGTTTGAGGACTCATTTCCGACTTTTGAAAAAGATTGGATGAGAAAACCTGTCGGAGAAGGGTATAAAAACAAAGAGGCGCTTGTAATTTTCGGCGGTTCCTTCGGCTACGGAACGAGTTTGACAAACGAAAACACTCTTTCTTACAAACTTTCAAAATATTTGAAAAAACCTGTCTATAACAGGGCTTATCCGAGCGGTTCTCCGACACAAATGTTATTTCAACTTCAAAAAACCGATATTTTTGAAAAAATTCCGAAGGTTGATACCGTTTTGTACGTTTATACAGAGGACGAAATGGCAAGATTGTACAAGATTTTGGACTGCGAACCCTCAAATGTTTTTAATCCAAGATATGAAATCAAAAACGGCAAACTCGAAAGAATAAAAACGGACAAAAATTATGACAAAATAATGAAACTCTATGTCGCAAAGGAACTTCGAGAAAGGGTTATCGAGCCAAAACTCGCTGAAAATCAAGAGAAAACCTTCGACCTGTTCTTTGAAATTTTCAAGGAAAGCAAAGCGATTGCAGACAAAAAATGGAATAACCCGAAATTTATTCTCCTTAAATACCCGATTTACAGAACCGACAGACAAAACCTGCCCGATTGCTCCGAAAAATACACGAAATACAAGGGCTGGGAACGTTTTGACGAAATCGGAATTACAGTCGTCGACACACAATCTCTGGTCGGAAACGAAGTCTGCTCGGCAAAATACGTGGTTAATCCCGACAATGACTATCACCCGAACGAAGCGACTTGGGAGTTAATAATTCCAAAACTTATCGCAAAAACCGAGACAAAATAAAAAATCCCCGAAAATTCGAGGATTTTTTTATTTGTTAAATTGTTGATTAAACCGATAATTTTGAAAAATCGCAAATCGCGTCGAATTTAGATTTTGCAAAAGTCAAAAGTTTCAAACGGTTGTTTTTAACAGCCTCATCTTTGTCCATAACGAGAACTTTGTCAAAGAATGCGGTAATTGCGGGAGTGCATTTTGCAAGTTCGTCTGCGACTTTTTCGGCTTCCGCTTTTTCGTCAACCGCTTTTATGCAGTTGTACAAATCATTTTCGCAAGATTCTTTGAAAATATTTTCATCAGGATTTTCATTAATTTCTTTACCTTTAATGATTCTGATGATTCTGCCTGCTGCTTCGTTAAGTTCTGCAAAATAAGGTTTTTCAAGGATTTTGACAACAGCGTTTGCACGTTTTGTAAATCCTTTCAAATCAGCAAGAACGTCATTGTTTGCAATGCAAGCATTCATCACGTCGTTTTTGTATGTGTCTGACAAAAGGATTGACAATCTTTGAACGAAGAAGTCGTAAATCTTGTCAAAGAGGGCTTTTTCATCATCTGCTTTAACGGGCAAAAGTTCGATTGCTTTTTTAATCAAATCCGTCAAGTTGATGTTCATATCGTTGTTGAGGATTGTCTTTAAAACGCCCAATGCTGCACGACGAACGCCGAGCGGGTCTTGAGAACCGCTGATTTTAGCACCGCTTGCGAAGATAACAACAACTGTGTCGACTTTATCCGCAATACCGACCAATTTACCCTCAATGCCTTTTGCGAGTTCGCTTGTAGCATTCAACGGGAAGTAGTGTTCTTTGATACCTTCGGCAACTTCAGGTTTTTCGCCGCAATGTTTTGCATAGTCGCAACCGATAAAGCCTTGGAGTTCGGTAAATTCAAATACCAATTGCGTTGCCAAATCAGCCTTGCAAAGAAGTGCGGTTCTTGCAACCGTGTCAACGGGCGAATTTGTTTCTTCCGCAAGTTTTTTGGAAAGGTCAACGACTCTCATGGTTTTATCATAAATTGAGCCCATGCCTTTTTGGAAAGTCATATCTTTAAGGTTTTCAAGATATGCTTCGAGCGGTTTTTTTGTATCTTCATCAAAGAAGAATACACCGTCTTCAAGTCTCGCAACGACAACTCTTTCGTTGCCTGCTTTAATGTTTTCAAAGCCTTCCGTTCCGACGAAATTAGCCATCGTGATGAACTTGTTCAAAAGTTTACCGTCTTTGTAGAGAGGGAAATATCTTTGGTGAACAGCCATAACGGTAACCGTAACTTTGTCCGGAACCTTCAAATATTTTTCATCGAAATCGCAAATAACGGGAACAGGCCATTCCGTGAGGTAAGTTACTTCGTCGAGCAAATCTTCGTCGAAAACGATTTCCGCACCGATTGATTTTGCCGCTTCCGTAGCGGATTTAACGATTTCGGCTTTTCTTTTTTCGGCATCAGCAATAACTTTAGCCTTGTAAAGTTCTTCTTCATAGTTGTCGATATCGACTTCTACGGACATGTTAGCAAATCTGTGACCGCGGGAAATTCTGCCCGAAGTTACGTCCAAGAAAGAGATTTTGGCTTCTTCGTTGTTGAAAAGCGAAACGAGCCAACGGATAGGACGTTGAAATTTCACATCAAAATCAGCCCAACGCATAAAGTGCGAACCGTTGAGAGATGAGATGATGTGGGGAACATTTTGTTCCAAAAGTTCTTTTGTTGATTTGCCTTTTTCTTCGATTTTTGCCCAAACGTAATTATCTTGGGTGAACAAATCCTGAGGTGCAACACCGTTTTTCTTGGCAAAACCGTTTGCCGCGGGTGTTAAGTTGCCGTCTTTGTCGTAAGCAATTGTTGCGATAGGACCTTTAACGGTCTTAACAACATCTTCTTTTTTTTCGGGCAAACCTTCGATTAAAACTGTTAATCTTCTGGGGGTAGCGAAAGTTTTTATTGACGAGAAAGAGATGCCGTTGTCGTTGGCAAATTTTTCAAATCCTGCTTTTAATTGTTTTTCCGCATCGGGGATGAATTTGTAGGGTAATTCTTCGACACCGATTTCCAAAAGATATTTATTCATTATAAAGCCTCATTAGTTAAAAATATTAGTCATTTGAATTATAAAAAAAACATGTTTTTTCATCAATAAAAAATTTGTTGCAAAAATTTTTTTTTTGTTATATTATTTTCTCACAGGCGAATGGGATCGTAGCTCAGTCTGGTTAGAGTGTCTGCCTGTCACGCAGAAGGTCGCGAGTTCGAGCCTCGTCGGTCCCGCCATTTAAACCACTTCTTCGGAAGTGGTTTTTTGTTGCAAAAAATCATGTACGTCTCATTTTGACGCATATTTGTTTTATTATGGAAAACAAAAAGGGAGAACGACATGTCAAGATTAAACAAAGCAGAAGATTTAATTAGATTAGCAATGCTTTTTCAAAACAGTTATCGCGGATTAAGTATTGAAGATATTGCCGAAGAATTTGAAGTCGAAAGACGCTCGGCAGAAAGAATGAAAGCGGTTTTGTTTAACCTGTTTCCGGAAAAAATTGAAGAAGTTCCGACAAACAGCAGAAAAAAACGATGGCGTTTTGCAAAAGGGACAATGAATTCATTAATCAGTTTTGATCCGAATGATTTTGCAAATTTGGAATATTTAAAAAACCTTTCAACAGATACAAACCGAAAGGTTGAGATACAAGAATTAATCGAAAAAATCAAAGCGCTCACACCACAAAAAAATATGTCATCATTGAATAATGATATTTCAACAATTTTGGAATCGGAAGGTTATGCGGTAAGGCAATATGCAAAGCCGAATGCAGATCCGAAGATTTTAGAAGACTTACGCTACGCAATGATGTCTTTGAAAAAAATCAAATTCACCTACAAAAAAGACGGCGATGAATTTGAAATGATAACAAACCCTTATGGCATCGTGATTTTAGACAGATATTATATCGTCGGATTTTATGAAAAACGACAGGCTCTAAGAACTTACAGACTCGACAGAATAAAAAGCCTCACCGTTCTTGATGAATATTTTGAAAAAGACGAAAACTTTGATTTGCAAAAATATTGCAATAATTCTTTCGGCATATATCAAGAAGAACCGAAGCACGTTGTTTTAGAGTTTGATAAATCAGTTGCGGATGACGTTTTGAACTATTATTTTCACCCGACACAAGAAATGAAAAAACTTAAAAACGGAAATGTGAAAGTAACCTTTACGGCATCAGGAACCCATACAATTTGTCAGGAACTTTTCAAATGGAAAACAACCGTGAAAATTTTAGAACCGACCGAATTGCTTGAAATATACAAAGAATATCTAAAAATCGTTTACGACAGTATGTGCGGCAAAAAAGTCGAAAAGTTTTTATAAAAAACTGCTCTCAAACGAACAAAAACAAAAACGAATAGAAATACGACTGTTTTTGACGGAAACGAGTTTTATAATAAAAATATCAGACCAAAGACTAGCAGTAAATCTCACCGCACTATAAATAACGGTGTTTCAAAAGGTGAGTTCGGCTCGTCCCCGACGAGCCTTTTTTATAAAAAATAAGATTATTCAATCAAAAATGACTCAATTTGACGGACTAATGGTTTATAGTATATTATAAAGACAGGGAAAACAATGAAAATCATTAATGTTTACGCGGATAATTCCGCTGATATTTTAGAAGAAATCAAATCATCAGAATCACAAAAAGACTCTGAGTCCAAAACCTGTGCAATTTTTATGAATTACAACGAAAATTCGGCGCTTTTCAAGGATTTGCGCGGCGCAGGAATTTTTACAATCTCTTTTGACGGATTTGTAAGAAAAATTTTGGCTAAAACCGGAAAAATGCTTTCTACAAATGTCATTTCAGATTTCGTTGCAACAGAAATTATCTCATCTGTTTCAAATCCGCTTTTAAAACAACATCCGTCTCTGAAAAATCTTACAAAATCATCGAGTTTTCCAAGAGAGCTATACAACCTTTTCGGACTGTTCAAAATCAACGGAATTACTCGCGATGACTTAATCGCCGCAACTTCCGACATTTCAAAAGATGATAAAGCCCGTTTTGAAATAATCATCAAAATCTACGAAAAATATCTCAAAACACTTTCAAACAACAATTTCTCAGATTACAGAGACATAGTCTTAAACTGCCTTTGCGAACTTAAAAAGAACTGTTTTTTGAAAAAGTCGTTTGAAAAAAATTTCAAAAAGATTTACGTTTTCGGCGCGGAAAACTTATCAGAAATCCAACTTGATTTACTCAAAAATATCTCAAATGACGAAAATTTGACGCTTATTGGAGATGAAAACGCGAAAACCAGAACCTTTATGGGTGCAAATGCATTCCCCGCAAGCGGAAGAATGAATACAAACCCCAAAAACACAATTATACCAACGAATAATGACCTTTTTAAGCGTGCGATTTTTGTGAAAAATCCTATCGAAAACAAATTCGATTTCAAAAAGTCTGATAGCCTTGAATACCGTTTGTTTCCTGACTTACAAGACGAAATTGACTATATTTCAAAAAAAATTATTGAGGGTGTAAAAAAGGGCGATAAATATTCCGATTACGCGATTTTGTTTCGTGATAACTCGCTTATTGACAGCATTACGGATGTTTTGAAGAAATACGAAATTCCCGTTTGCGGAAAACTTTACTGCGAAGAGTTTGAATACTTCAAATTAAAATTTGAGCAAACAATGATAATGTGCGAAATTTTGCAAAAAATCGGTGCAGAGAAAATTTCGGCTTTGGAAACCCTCACACCGAAATCGCTTGTAGAACTTGAAAATTTTGCTTCAGAGTTAAACATTTTGACCGAAAAATTCCTATCGGAAGCAGTAGAAAACAAAATCAACTGTGAAAAATTATTATCCGTACAAATCAGAAAAAAACACCGTTTCTTGTTCACAACGCTGTTTTTCGGGTTAAATATGCTCTCTGATAATGATTCAAAAAACCTCAGAGCCGAACTGAACAAATTGCAAAAAATTTATTATCATTATTTGAACGGCGAATTTGTCAAAATCGTCTCCGAGATAATCGAAATTGCGAACATCAAAGATGAAAATTTTCATAAATTTTTGGCAAAATTTCTCACGAATTTACAAGAATTGAGTGACTTAAAAACAGAAACTTTGCAGGAAGCATTGGATTTTAAGTCCGTTTTAAATCTTCTTCAATCAAATTTGTCCGAAGATTTGGAAACTGAAAACAAAATAAATCTTATAAGTATTTTCAAAAGTGCCTCAAAGACTTACAAACACGTGTTTCTTCCCGCACTTACGGAAGGTTATTTCCCCAAAAAATCAAAGTCTGCATACTTTATATCAGATGACGCAAACCAAAAAATTTCGGCGAATTTAAAGCAAAAATTCCCGAATTTTGAAAAACTTATTCTTTCAAATCAAGAGGAATTGAAAGACGAAAACAGTCTTTTGTACGTTGCACTAACAAGGGCGGAAAAGGACATAACCATTTCTACACATAAGTTTTCGGACAAAAAGCAAGTCGCACCGTCATCGTTTTTTGAACAACTGGTTTTTGAAGATGAACAAAATTTTGTTTCTGACGTATTAAAAAAACAAGAGGGCGAACTTGCAAAAGAGAAACAAGTTGAGAATGAGGAAACAACAACAGAGAAAAAGCCTGCCGTACTGGCAGAAAACGACAAAATTCACCTCAGCGCATCTTCAATAAACAAATTTTTGAAGTGCCCGAGACAATTTTTTTACACAAAACTTTTGAACTTAAAAACGACAAGTTCATTCACCGCAAACTACGGAACAGCCGTCCACGCGATTTTTGAACTGGTTATAAAAAATCATATCGAAAAATTTTCAAAAGAAACTTTTTTGCGCCTCGGAGAGATTTTATTCAACGTCAAAAACGACCGTCAAGCCTTGCTCGACGAGGGCTTTGACGAGGTCGAAACAGTTGAAGAACTTGAACAATTGAGCGCTTTGGACTTGGAAGAAATGCACACGGATTTCATAAGCGCAATAAACAACCTTGAAGAAATCGGCTATTTTGCAGAAAAACCGCTGCAAGGCGATTGCGAAAAACATTTCGTTTTCCAACTTGAAGAATTTCCAAACGTTTCATTTAGCGGCTACATTGATGCAATCATAAAATATCAAAGCGGCCGGGAACTTGTAGATTATAAAACCTCCGCAGACAAACCGAAATTAAACTACCTTTTCAGCGACGACGGGGTGAATTTTATTACTAAAAATAAATTCAACAAAAACAGAATTTCCGAATACGATTATCAAATCCCGCTATACTATTTTGCCTGCCTGCATAGTGAAGATTTGGCAAACTACAAAAACAACATAGACGAAGTCGGATACCTTTATGTTCGTCCAAAAACAAGCAAAAAAGGGGAATCTTGGAAAGACTTTTTCCCCGTAACCGAAATCGAACAATACAAAGCAAAAATAGTCGAAAACCTTAAAACAACAGTGATAGATAAGATATACGAAGCAACGGATTTTGAGCCCAAATACGACACAATGGGCTGCAAATACTGCGACTTCAAGGACTACTGCAACGGCGAAGCGAAAGGAGATGCGGGCTAATGAACACAACCACACTCGAAAAATTGACAAAAGAATTGAACGCCCAACAAAAGCAAGCCGTTGAAATGCCTCTGAACTCTTTCACAAAGGTTGTTGCAGGTGCAGGTACGGGTAAAACGAAAATCATCTCAAAGCGCTACATTAAACTCGTATACGACCTTATCAAGGACAATCTTGTTGAAAAACCGCTCGAGCATTTGCTTGTAATCACTTTTACCCAAAAAGCCGCGGCAGAAATGAAAGAGCGTATTTTAAAAGAGTTAAAAGAAAATAAAATCAACACTTTCGGTCAAGAAACAAGAATTTCGACAATACACGCATTTTGTTCGGAAATGCTTAAAAGGCACGCAATTGAGGCAAATTTGTCCCCGAATTTCCAACTCGGAGATGACAACCAACTTCAAGAAATTTACGACACAATAATTCGCAAAATCCGTTACGGCGAGTATGAAACGATAGAAAATCTGGACGAAGTTTTGCAGGAATTGAATCTCGACAAGGATATTTTGTCGCACGAAAATATTCTGAAACTCAAAGCCGCAGGCACTTTAGAGGACATTTTCGACTCTGTTTTGCCGATTATAAAACAGGTTAAATCACTCGGCTTGACCCCGATTGAATTTTTAGAAAAAACGACCTCTGCAATTCCGCAATATACCGCGTTTTTGACGGATTTTTCAAAAAAGAAATACGTCTGCTCGCATTTTTCGGATATTTATTCCGACGAAAAAGTTATGGCGGAAGATTGGAGCCATTTTTTTCAAAACTGTGATTATGCTGATGAAAACTACAAAAACATGCCCGAAAACACGGCATTTGAAAGCCTTTTGTCAAAATTTGTCAATAAAAACGGCGCAAGAAAATCACCGAAAACGGTCGCTTGGACACCGATATTTGACACAAATGTTTGCCAAATGCTTGAAGAAATTTCGGAAGTCGAAATCCTTTTCACCAAAATTATCGCGATAATATACGGAACATATCAGCGCCAACTTGAGGAGTTGGACTTGACAGATTTTGACGACTTAATCAACAAAACCCTGTATATTTTGAAGAATAACGAGGTTATCAGGGCTTATTACAAAAAATATTTTAAGCACATAATTGTCGATGAATTTCAAGATACAAGCGGCGCTCAACTCGACTTGCTCATGAACTTGCTCTCTGATGAAGAACCCGATTTGACCATTGTCGGGGACAGAAAACAGTCGATTTACGGCTTCAGATACGCGAGAATGGAAAATTTGGATATTATTCAGAAAAAAGTTGAGCAAAAATTCAAAGAGAAACCGAATTTTTCCCCTGACGAAAAAATTAAAGTCATAAAACTCGAAACGAATTATCGTTCGACCGCGCAGGTACTCGATGCCGTAAACGCTGTTACCGAGCAGTCTTTAAGGCTTGATGAACCTCTTAGTGCAAACCGCACGGAAAATATTTCAAACAGCATAAAATTTACTCAGCCCGAAACTTGCGACTCAATGAATGCTTACAGGACATTAGAGGCAAAATATATTGCAAACGAAATCCACGATAAAATGAGCCAAGATGGCTTGAAATTCAAGGATTTTGCCGTTTTGATAAAAACCCACGCTCAGGCGAATTTTTTGGAAGAACAACTGGCGAAATTCGGCATCCCGTCCGTAAAAAAGGTTAATACGAGTTATTTTTCAAAAGCGATTGTTTGCAACATAAAATATTTGTTGAATTTTGCCCAAAATATCAGAAACGAAATCGCACTCGTAAAACTTTTGGAAATCAAATTTTCGGATAAAGAGATTTTTGAACTAAAAAAAGCAATAGACGAAATCCTTGTGACGCAAGACGTTGAATACGTTTCGACGTTAAATTTCTCCGAAAAAATTATAAAAGTTTTTGAACTAAATATTTTTGATGAGATTAACTGTCCTCAAAGTATAAAAAATGCCGTAAAATCGCTTTTTGAGGAAGTTTTTGAGATTATAAAAAACAAGAACACACTTTCTTTGACCGCAATTTTTTATAAACTCATTGAGATTTATCCGCCGTATCATAATTTAACAGGAATTGCAAAAAGCCTTGCGGATATTGACGTTTCAATATTTGAAAAAATCTTGGCTGACTATGTTAAAAATGCAGGTTATGCAAGCATTAAGAACTTTCTGGAATATTTTGACACTATTTCAGAGGATAATAATTTCGAGTTACCGAGCGTATTTACTGGTGAAATTGACGCCGTAAATCTTATGACAATCCACGCGAGCAAAGGGCTTGAATTTCCGTACGTTTTCGTTGCAGGAATTTCTAACAAAAAAGGATTTCAAGGCGGCACAAGCGCGTCGATAGAATTGAATGAAGATTGCGGAAATTTCGGACTTATAATTAACAAATTCAAAGGCAAAGATTCTCCAAAATCCTTGTTGTACAAGATTATTCACCAGTCCGTAAGAGAATATGCCGAAGCGAAAAGAAGATTTTACGTCGCGGTGAGTCGTGCCGAAAAATATCTCAATGTGTTGGTTTGCAATACACCTGAAGGATATTTGAAAGAATTGATTGACCCGAAAGCGGGATTATTAAAGGATTTAGTCTGCCCAATCGAGGATAAAAATCTCTCCGACGAAAAAAGACCGTTGAGTATGTTTTTGCCCGAACAGCAAACGGAGTTAAAAATCATTGCGCCGAAATTCTCTGAAGAAAAGCCCGAAAAAACACCGATGAGTTTCAGCAAAATCAATACTTTCAAGCATTGTGCAAGAAAATATTTGCTCAAATACAGTTTGGAGTATCCTGAAATTTGCAAAAAGTCGTCAGGAATAGTTGTCGGCAGCATTTTGCACAATTTGATTTATCATTCTTTGGTGAACGATAAAACATTGTCCGACGAAGAAATTAAGGACTTTTTGGGTGATATAAATTTTGAAAGTGACGAATACAAGAAAATTTCAGCCCTGTATTCTGTTTTTGCAAAATCGAAATTTGCGAAACTTTCGTCTGCCGAAATCCTTGCAGAATACAGTTTTGAGTTCGTTTATAAGAACACCGTTTTCAGAGGGGATATAGACCTCGTCATAAAAAATTCCGACGGAACGGTGGATTTAATCGACTTCAAAACAAATGAAAATATCGAGCAGTCCCTTACCGATTATTATAAGCAAATGTTTATCTATAAATCCGCGTTGGAAGAAACGGGCTTTAGCGTTGCAAAAATGGAAATCGTCAATATAAAACCCGACGGGTTGGTTGAAATCGCCGTGTCCGAATCGGATATTGAAAATGCCAAAAAAGAAATTAATTCCGACTTAAAGGGAATTAAGGAACTTTCGGGGCAAAAACCGTCAGAGTTGCCGACTTCAAACAACTGTAAATACTGCGGCTATAATTATATCTGCGAAACGAATTAGTTGCATAACTTCCTGTCACTTTGAATTTGTTGTAACTCTGAATTTATTTCAAGGTCTTGTGATTCGCAAAAAAAACTGCAAATATTTTCAAAAAAGATACGTCGGGTGTTGCTGTCTTAGATTTCCTTTACAAAAGAAAGATACTTCGGCTAAAGCCTCAGTATGACGACACCTTTTCCGTCATTCTGGCGGATTTTCGGTAGAGTGGAGTCGAGCAAAGCGAGCGAACTCGTAAGTAGGAGATTTTCGACGGAACGACAAAGACGAAGTCTGAAAGTGTAGTCAAGAAAATCGACTACCCGAAAATCCAAGACAACAGCACCCGAAGAATCTATTTGAAGAGAATCATTTTGTTGGGTAAAGACCCAACCTACGGAC